>ERZ773106.1276-NODE-1276-length-19109-cov-11.933347_pt1 | contig 19109 bp, 19 predicted proteins | sample MGYA00580572_ERZ773106 | MGnify/ENA primary metagenome ERZ773106 (study PRJEB29015, sample SAMEA2737868) | human gut metagenome | biome: human gut; feature: human-associated habitat; material: faeces | place: China | collected 2012 ... | reverse complement strand
GGTAGCTGCCAAAGCTGCGGATCAGCGGGTAGTACTCCAGCTTCTGGTCCAAACGGCTGCGCAGCCCCAGCACAGCACGGTTCACCACCGTGCCAATGCCGCGCACACGTTCCACATAACCGGCGCGCTCCATCTCGCTCAGCGCGTCACGGATCACGGTGCGGCTTACCCCCAACTCGGTGGCAAGGTCTACCTCGGCGGGCAGGCGGTCGGCTTGGGCATAGCGCCCGTTGGTCAGCTCCTCCAGCAGGCTTGCAACAACGCGGTCGCTGATCACAGCGCCGCCCAAGCGGCTGGACGATGCCAGTGCGGAATCTTTCATGGATGGTTCCTCCGTTTCCGGGCGGCAATGCCGCCCCGAACTTCATACAAACGGGCCGGGTGGATTCCTCCACAGCCCCTTCTCTCTTATTATAGCATAATTTGACATTTAGAAAAGCGTCATTTATACTGGAATCTGCTGAAAAGTACGATTTTATTTTGGAGGGCATAGTACAGATGGACTATTTTCTGCAAAAAGTAGGCGGCCGGCCCGCCCGGCAGGCTGTCACCCTGCGGCGCTGCACCCCTGTCGAAGCTCCGGCAGTGTTCGCGCTGCAAAACGAAGTGCGCGCCGCCATGCCGCACCCGGAGCAGTTCGTGCCGGATACGCTGGAAAACATTACCGGCTATCTGCGCACTGGGGTGTGCATTGGCGCGTGGCAGCAGGGGCGGCTGGGGGCGTACCTCATCCTGCGTCTGTGCGGGCAGAGCAGTGAAAACTACGCTGCCTTTCTGGGCGTGCCGCAAAGTCAGTGGCAACACTGGGCCAACGCAGACAGCGCAGTAGTGCACCCGGACTGGCGAGGCAACGGTTTGCAGCGCGCCATGCTGGAAGCGGCTCTGCCGCTGCTGCCGCCACAGATCACCCATCTGGGGGCTACCGTTAGCCCGGACAACAGTTACAGCCTGCGCAACGCACAGGCTTCCGGCTTTGTCATCCGCTGCCGCCGGGAGATGTACGGCGGCTACGACCGCTATCTGCTGGAAAAGCAGCTGTAACTCTATGCAGTTTTGGTGTACAACTATTTTGAAATGTGTTATACTATACGGTATGAATAACAGCGAAGGAAACAGGTGAAACCATGGCAGCATCTCTCGGGCAGGAATTCTGCACCCTGCGTGATACTTACATTGAAAAGCAATTCGGCCGCCTGAACGATATGCAGCGGCAGGCTGTGTTTACCACGGATGGCCCGCTGCTCATCCTTGCCGGTGCCGGCAGCGGCAAGACCACCGTGCTGGTCAACCGCATCGCCAACCTTATCCGGTTCGGCTCGGCGCACGGCTCCAAGGAAACGCCCCGCCCGGTGACCGAGGAGGACGTCAAAGCCCTGCGCACCGCCATTATGACCGGTACAGACGCCCCCAGCTGGCTGGACGGGATGCTGCGCCGCAACGCGGTGCGCAGCTGGAACGTGATGGCCATTACCTTTACCAACAAGGCAGCAGGGGAGCTGAAAGAGCGTCTGCGCCGGATGCTGGGCGGCGAGGAAGGGGACGAAGTGTTCGCCTCCACCTTCCACTCGGCCTGTGTGCGCATTCTGCGCCGCTGGGCCGAAGAGATCGGCTACCCCCGCAGCTTTACCATCTATGATACAGACGATGCCCAGCGTGTAATGAAAACCGTATATAAAGAGCTGAGCATCGATGATAAATTCCTGCCCATCAAGGCCGCCATCAACCAGATGAGCCGCTGGAAGGATCAGCTGGTCAGCCCGGAGCAGGCACTTGCAGACCACGCCAGAGACGTGAAGAGCACCCAGACCGCCCGCATCTACGCAGCTTACGAGAAAAAGCTGAAAGAGGCCGGTGCGTTCGATTTTGACGACTTGATCTACCAGACCGTGCAGCTGCTGGCTGAACACCCGGACGTGCGGGAGTTCTACCAGAACAAGTACCGCTACCTGCTGGTGGACGAGTATCAGGATACCAGCGTGGCGCAGTTCCGTCTGGTCAGCCTGCTCACCGGGCCGGAGCGCAACATCTGCGTGGTGGGCGATGACGACCAGAGCATCTACCGCTTCCGCGGCGCTACCATTGAGAACATTCTCAACTTTGAAAAACTCTATCCCGGCACCAAGACCATCCGACTGGAGCAGAACTACCGCTCCACCTCCAATATCCTCAACGCAGCCAACTGCGTCATCCAGCACAACACCGAGCGCAAGGGCAAGACCCTGTGGACGGACAACGGTGAGGGCGATAAGGTGCAGGTGTATACCGCCGAGAATGAGCAGGACGAAGCCAGCCATATCGCGGATGTCATCGGTCAGCACCTGAAGGAGGGCGGGCATCTGGCAGACCACGCCATTCTCTACCGTATGAACGCCCAGTCGGCTCCCATCGAAAGCTACTTCACCCGCGCAGGCATCCCGCATAAGATCGTGGGCGGGCAGCGCTTCAACGACCGCAAGGAGGTCAAGGACATTCACTCCTATATGTCTATTGTAGCCAACCCCCGGGACGATGTGCGGCTGCGCCGCATCATCAACGAGCCCGCCCGCAAGATCGGTGCTACCACCGTGGATGTCATTGCAGACCTTGCCGGGCAGCAGGGGGTCAGTATGCTGGATATCATCAGCCATGCAGACCAATACGCGAAACTTTCCCGCGCGGTCATGCCGCTGCTCAAGTTTTGGCAGATCTACCAGCGTTTGCAGGATTCTCTTGCAACCCGCACACTGGACGAGTTTGCCTCCGACGTCATTGAACTGACCGGCTACAAGGCCATGCTGGAAGCAGACGCCGCCAAGGGGCACGAGGATGCCGCCGACCGTCTGCAGAACTTGGGTCAGCTGGTGAACAACGTCAAAAACTACTGTGACCAGCACGGCGAGGAAGCCACGCTGGAGGGCTATCTGGAGGATATCGCCCTCATCAGCGATATCGACAGCTATAACGAGAGTAACGATCAGGTGGTGCTGATGACCATCCACTCTGCCAAGGGCTTGGAGTTCCCCTATGTGTTCCTCATCGGCATGGAGGAGGGCGTTTTCCCCAGCGAGATGAGTAAATACTCCGAAGCAGATCTGGAAGAGGAACGCCGTCTGGCTTACGTTGGCATCACCCGCGCCAAAAAGGAGCTGTACATCTCCAACAGCGTCACCCGGATGCTGTACGGCCGCACCCAGCGCAACGAGCCCAGCCGCTTTCTGCGGGAGATCGAGCCGGAATATATCGAGGAGACCCGCAGCCCGGTGCTGGAACAGCGTTCCCGTATGGGTGGCTGGGGCAGCAGTTATAGCGATACCGTGCCCGGCGGTGCATCCGGTTACTCCGGTCCCTCCGGTTACAGCCGCAGCAGCTACGGCGGCGGTTACAGCTCAGGCAGCCGCAGCGGCTACCTGAACCGGGAATATAACGCCGGTGAAAGCCGTGGTTTTGGCTCCTCTTACGGTGGAAGAAGCACCGCTTCCTCCGGTTTTGGCAGTCACTATGGCAACAGCTCCACCCAGCCGACTACCAGAAGCAGCGGATTTGGTTCTGCATATTCCAACGAAAATTCGTCAAAAAATACCGTAAAGCAAACAAACTTTACAGCAAATCCTGCCGTAAAACCGGCAGCTTCTGGCGCAAAGCACTATGAACCGGGTGACATCGTGGAGCACAAGGTGTTTGGCCGCGGCAAGGTGCTGAAGGCTACGCCGATTGCGGGGGACTGCATTGTCGAGATTCAGTTTGACCGCGTCGGCGTCAAAAAGACGATGGCAAACTATGCGCCGCTGAAAAAAGTGGAGGAATGATATGCTGGTACAACTCATTGCCCATACAAATGACCCGGAAAAAACCATCGCTGCAGCGGCAAAGCTCTGCTACTCCGATGCGCACATTGAGACGCTGCTGGACGGCCTGACGCCCGAAAAGACCGAGGCGTTTTTGCAGCGGCTGAACGACGTCGGCCACGCCAGCCCGATCGAGCACGCCAGCTTTACGTTCGGCATCGAGGGCGTGTCCCGCACGTTCCTGGCGCAGGTGACGCGCCACCGCATCGGCAGCTTCAGCGTGCAGAGCCAGCGCTACGTGCGGCTGGAGGATTTCCGCTACGTCATCCCACCGGAGATCGAGGCCATCCCCGAGGCCAGAGCCCAGTTCATAGCGTCGATGAACGACGACGCGAAGAAGTATCTTGAGTTGGTGCAGACGCTCGAAAATGCCCACACAGCGCGGTTTATGGCGGATGGTTTCGATGAAAAGGCCGCCCGCGCCAAGGCGTCCAAGCAGGCCAACGAGGACGCCCGCTTTGTGCTGCCCAACGCCTGTGAGACGAAGATGGTCATGACGATGAACTGCCGCAGCTTGCAGAATTTCTTCAACCTGCGCTGCTGCAACCGCGCCCAGTGGGAGATTCGCGCCGTCGCGGACGAGATGCTGTGGCTGGTGCTGCCGCTGGCCCCGCACATCTTTGCCAGCGCCGGCCCGCGGTGCCTTGTCGGCCCCTGCCCGGAGGGCCGCATGTGCTGCGGCAAACAAACGGAGGTACGCGAAAAATACGCCAAACTCAAGGAGGAGGCAGTATAAATGGGACAGCTTATCATTTTTGAGGGGCTGGACGGCTCCGGAAAAGGCACCCAGACAAAACTGACGGCTCAGCGTTTAAAAAAGCAGGGGAGAGACCTGCGGCAGATCACCTTCCCGGATTATGACAGCGAGTCCTCGGCGCTCGTCAAAATGTACCTATCCGGCGCGTTCGGCGATAAGCCCGACGACGTGAACGCCTACGCGGCGTCGAGCTTTTACGCCGTGGACCGCTTTGCCAGCTACAAGACCGACTGGGGCGAGTTTTACCGTGAGGGCGGGCTGGTGCTGTCGGACCGGTACACGACGTCCAACGCCGTACACCAGTGCTCGAAGCTGCCGCCGATGCACTGGGACGGTTTTCTGAATTGGCTGTTCGACTTTGAGTACAAGAAGTTCGGCATCCCTGCGCCCGACGCGGTGATTTATTTAGCGGTTGACCCCGAGGTGTCCCAGCGGCTCATCACCGAGCGATACCACGGCGACGAGAGCAAGAAGGATATCCAGGAGAAGGACACCGAATATCTGGCCCGCAGCCGCGCCGCCGCCGAGTACTGCGCCCGCACGCTGGGCTGGCACCGCATTGAATGCACCACCGCCGACGCAAACGGCGCAAAATCCATGCGCTCCGTGGAGGATATTAACGCAGAAATCCTTGCAGAATTGGCGGGAATACTGTAAAATAAACAGGTATGCTTTTGGAACGTGTGCAGGGGAGGAATTTATCCCTCCGCGGGGGTTCGTGGTGACGCGAACGGCCCGGGCGGATATGGAATCCGCCCCTACGTGGCAGCACACCAGACTGTTCCCGCCGCACACGCCCGGAGGGGTCAAGACCCCTCCCTACGAAATGACGTGAACGGGCAGCTTGTAGGGAGCGGTCTTGACCGCTCCGCTTGTTCCCGCCGCCATTCAGTCTCCGAGGGCGTCTGGGACGCCGACCCCTGCGCCTACCGCTCAATAAAAATAGTTTTACTTTACAAAAAGAGGTGATGCCCATGCTGCGTAAGGCTACCGCTGATGATCTGCCCGCGCTGACGGCGCTGCGCTGCGGGGCTGCCAAAGCGAACCCCGTCGATGCGGCGGGCTGGCTGCAAAACGTCGCCGGGTTGGAAAATATTCTGGTGCTGGAAAAAAGCGGCCAGCCCGCGGCCATGCTGGCGGCGGTGCCGGTCAAGTACGGTCAGCACCGCGGCGTCTGGCTGTGCGGCGCAGCCGGGGTGCAGGGCGTGCCGATGGACCGCCTGCTGCCCAAAATCATGGAGGGCTGTCTGCGTGCCTACGGGGCCAGCGGGTTTGACTTTGCCGTCACGACGCCCGACGACGCCCGGCGCGCCGAGGACCTGAAAACGCTGGGCTTCAAAAGCCAGCTGCCGCTGCGGGTCATACAGACGCCCATCCGCCGTGACCTGTTCGCCCAGGCGGCGTTTGACAGTCTGACCGTCCACAAGCTGCTGGAACGGCGGCACATCTACCAGCCCGGCTGCATCAGCCTGCCCGAGGAGGCCATGAACGAAACCATGACCCAGCTCTACCGCCGCGGGCTGACCGTGGTGTCCACCCGGCGCGGCTACGGGCTGTACTTTACCAAGGGCGACACGCTGCAATTTCTGGAATTACAGGCCGACAACGACCACTGCGCCGACCAGCTTTTGCAGGCCGCGCGGGAAAAGACCGGTGCAGCCAGCGCCCGCATCCTGCTGGCCGAGAACCAGACGCTTTACCTCGGCGCAGGCCGCCGCTGCGGCTACGGAATGATCGCCTTTTTAGGCCGCCCTTTCTCCGTGACCGATGCGTATTTCAGGATGCTGCTGTAAGAGGCGGCCCTACCGGCGAGCCACGGAAGGCCTGTACCGTAGGGAACGCACATGCGGCCCCTACAGACTGCCGCTCTTATTGGCTACAAAAAGCAAGGAATCTATAAAAAAGTTAGGAGTCTCCCATGAGGATCAATCGCACAAATCCGGAGCAGCCTGCGCTCCAGCCGGTGCAGAGCCATGCACCGCTCAAGGCGCAGACCGAGGTAAACGGCTTTGAACTGCCCGAGCAGGAAATCCCGAAGGAAAACCAGAAGGAACCCCTGAAGGAACCCCCGAAGGCGGCAAAGCCGCCGAAGCCCAAAAAGGAAAAGCCCGCCAAAAAGCCCCGCCGCCAGCCGGTGGAGGAGGTCGAGGACGACGAGGAGAACGAGCAGCCCCGCCGCCGTTTCCCGTTTGGCTGCCTGATCGTGCTCGTCATTCTGGCGCTGGTCGGCTTTGGCGGCTATAAGGTCAGCCAGTTCTACGCCGAGCTGGACGGCCAGAAAACGCTGGGCCCGACCCAGACCATCACCGTGCCCGAGGGTTCGTCCGTCGCCGGCATTGCGACCCAGCTCAAGGATGCCGGTGTCATCGAGTATGACTGGCTGTTCAAGCAGTACGTCAAGTACAGCGGCAAGGCCGGTGAGATCCAGTACGGCGACTTTGAAGTCCAGTCCGGCATGGCCTACAACGACATCATCAAGGCGCTGTCCGTCGTGACCCGCCGTGCAACGGTGAACGTCACGATTCCCGAGGGCACGACAGCCGTCGGTGTGGCGCAGATTTTCGTGGACGCAGGCCTTGTGGACGACGTGGACACCTTCCTGTCCTGCGCCAACGGCAACGACGGCACGGATTGGAGCAAGTACGATTTCTGGAACGCCATCCCCGACAATGACCGCCTGATGAAGTGCGAGGGTTACCTTTTCCCGGACACCTACAATCTCTATAAGGACGAGAGCGTCGCCTACTATGTAGATGCCCTCTACGGCGAGTTTGCGTCCAAGACCGCCGCTCTGGCCGACACGGTCGCCGCCAAGGGCACGAGCCTGGACGACGTGGTCAAGCTGGCCAGCTTCATTCAGGAGGAGGCCGGTTTGGAGAGCGAGGACGCCAGGGTCAGTGCCTGCTTCCACAACCGCCTGGAATCCAGCGACCCGCAGTGGGCCGAGCACAAGTTGGAATCCAACGCCAGCAGCTATATCATGCAGGACAGCGAGAACAACTATCTGTGGAACTCTCCGACGGCGGAGTACTTCGGCTGGCCGGAGCAGGGCGCAATCCCCGATGACGTGCTGGCCCTGTACGACACCTACGCCATCAGCGGTCTGCCCGCAGGCCCCATCTCCTGCCCGGGCTACGCCGCCATGGAGGCCGCGCTGAACCCCGATGAGGAGTATATCAGCGAGGGGTATTACTTCTTTGTCACGGGCCATCCCGGCACCGATGTGGCAGGGCAGTACTTCTACGCCAAGACCGCCGACGAGCACTACCAGAACTGCGTCAAGGCCGGGTGGGCGTCGTAACTCTCCCTTGGCCCTCCTACGGGGCCACCTCCCTCGCAGAGGGAGGCAAGAGCTTTCGCTAACGATACAAATCCCCAAGCGCCCGCTTCCTACCGGGCGCTTTTTACGCAAAACGGAGGAAATCACTATGCTGCAACAGCCGGAACTGCTGGCCCCCGCGGGCAGCCTGGAAACGCTGAAATACGCCGTCATGTACGGCGCGGATGCCGTCTACTGCGCCCTGCCGGAATTTGGCATGCGCGCCGCACCCGTCAACCTGACCGTGGGCGAGCTGCACGAGGGCTGCATCTTTGCCCATGCCCGCGGCAAAAAGGTCTATCTGACGCTGAACACCCTGCCCACGAACGAGGAACTTTCCAAGCTGCCCCGGTACATTCAGGACGCTGCCGAGGCGGGCGTGGATGCGTTCATCATTGCCGACCTTGGTGTGCTGGCGCTGGCCAAAAAATACGCCCCGCAGGTCGAGCGTCATGTCTCGACCCAGGCAGGCATCACGAACTATGAGGCTGCGAAGGTCTGCTACGAGCTGGGAGCCAAGCGCGTTGTGCTGGCCCGCGAGCTGCCCCTGACCGAGATCGCGCAGATCCGCGACAACTGCCCGCAGGATCTGGAGCTGGAGGTGTTCGTCCACGGCGCCATGTGCATGAGCGTGTCCGGGCGGTGCCTGCTGTCCAGCTACATGGCAGGACGCAGCGGCAACCGCGGCGAGTGCGCCCAGCCCTGCCGCTGGAAGTACAGTCTGGTGGAGGAGCACCGCCCCGGTCAGTACATGGAGATCGGCGAGAGCGAGGACAACGGCAGCTACATCCTGAACGCCAATGACCTGTGCACCGCGCCGTTTATAGATTTGATTTGTAAAGCGGGCGTTGACTCGCTGAAGATCGAGGGCCGCGCCAAGACGTTCTATTACGTTGCATCTGTCGTCAGCGCCTACCGCCGCGCACTGGACGCCTTCCTGGCGGACCCGTACAACGATAGCTTTGAGCTGCCCGACGACGTCATTGAGGAGCTGAACCGCACGAGCCACCGCCACTACTCGCCGGGATTCTACTTCGGCAAGGAGCAGGCCCAGCAGACTCCCAGCCACACCTATGTGCGCGACTGGGATTTCATCGGCACGGTGGACAGTTGGGAGAACGGCGTTGCCCACTGCACCCAGCGCGGCAAGTTCGCGGTGGGGGACAGCATCGAAATTTTGCAGCCCGACGGCAGCGTCGTCAAGCTGACGCCTGCGTGGATCGAGAACGCCGACGGCGAGCGCGTGGACGCCACCCCGCACCCGATGATGCAGTACACCATCCCCTGCGAGACGCCGCTGATGGCGTACAGCCTGATTCGGATGCAGAAGCAGTGATTGTACTTTTGCCGGGGACGATGCTTGCATCGACCCGCGGGCAGATGCGAACATCTGCCCCTACAAAGCAGCCGCAAAAATAATAAAAAAATCTGCAAAAATCCCTTGACTTTTCTGTCGGTATCCCTTATAATAGTTCCTGCGCTGGTCGTGAGGTGCACGTCACACAACGCCGCGCAGGCTGGGTATGGCCCGGTAGTTCAGTTGGTTAGAACGCTAGCCTGTCACGCTAGAGGTCGTCAGTTCGAGCCTGATTCGGGTCGCCATACGCTGCTATAGCTCAGTTGGTAGAGCGCATCCTTGGTAAGGATGAGGTCAGCAGTTCAAATCTGCTTAGCAGCTCCAGCGCTGATGCCCACAGTGCAAGATACGCATTGTGGGCATCATTAGTATAGGGGCATAGCTCAGTTGGTAGAGCAGCGGTCTCCAAAACCGCGTGCCGAGGGTTCGAATCCTTCTACCCCTGCCAAAAGCCGTTTATCTCGTTTGAGGTAAGCGGCTTTTTGTTTTTTGCTGCGTCGTAGGGGCCGCATATATGCGGCCCGCGGGTTGGCGGGAGAGACCCGACCACGGCTGGCATCTGGAATGCTAAACAGGCGTTTACTTACGATGCACCGAAAAAAGAGGATGTGGACTAATCCACATCCTCTGAAACAAAAACAAATCCGAAACAATGCTTCACAAAGAAGATTGAGTTCGGATTTGCACAATATGGTGGAGCTGACGGGAGTCGAACCCGTGTCCGAAAAGAAATCAGCTAGAGTGTCTCCGGGCGCAGTGTGTTTATTAAATTTCCCTTGGTGCGGGCGAGCACACACGCACTACACCTTGGTAGCTTCATAAGTTCATGCCGGGCCGCAAAGCTTAAGCCCGTTCACGTTCAGTACCTAATCGACGCCCTGACCCCATGCGGTACTAACACGGGCAGGACGGCAGCGCCTAATTAGGCAGCTACGGCAACAGGATAATTGTTGTCAGTTAATTTAAGTTGGCGCTTTTATCGTGGGTCACCGCCACGGCCCGCTGCTCACGCCTCTCTCTCCCCGTCGAAACCATTACAGCCCCGTATATTCGGTAGGCAAGCCCACCGGGAAAGTGAAGTAGAAACAACTTATCGCTGCGTTTTGAGTGCGCGGTCAATGTCGCGCTTGGCGTCGCGCGCCGCAGCAGACGCACGCTTGTCATACAGCTTTTTGCCCTTGCACAGGCCCAGCTCCAGCTTGACGCGCCCCTTTTTAAAGTAAAGAGAGAGCGGCACCAGCGTGTAGCCCTGCAGCTTGATCTGCTGCCCCAGACGGCGGATCTCCGCCTTGTGTGCCAGCAAACGCCGCGGACGGCGCGGGTCCTTGTTGAAGATGTTGCCCTGCTCATAGGGGCTGATGTGGATGCCCTTGGCAATCAGCTCGCCGTCATCGATGTCTGCCCAGGAATCCTTCAGGTTGACCCCTCCGGCGCGCAGGCTCTTGACCTCGGTGCCTACCAGCTCGATGCCTGTTTCCAGTGCCTCGATGACAAAGTATTCGTGGCGCACCTCACGGTTGACGGCAATCATTTTTTTCCCACACTTGTCCTCTGCCATGGGGCACACCTCCTTTGCTATTGTGGTAGGATATTAAGTATAGCGCAACTGCGCGGGAAAGTCAAGCATCCGCCGTCGGATTTATGCAGCACTTTGCAAGGAAAAATGCAAAAATTATATTTTTTGCAAAACCCTGTTGACATTCTCCTTCATATCCGCTATAATAATAAAGCTGATTCGAGACAGCCTGGTTGACCGGGTGTAGCGCAGTTTGGTAGCGCGCTTGAATGGGGTTCAAGAGGCCGTGAGTTCGACTCTCGCCACTCGGACCAAAGATGGCTGTCAAGGTCAGCAGGAGCGTCAAATCCGAAAGGATTTGGCGTTTTTTTGTTTTTTACGGCTTCAATCGCGGCAGTGCTTGCTCCAAACCGTTGGCAATGGAACGCTTGCGGCGTATGTCCAGATGGCCGTAGATGTTTGCGGTCATCTTGATGTCCGAGTGGCCCAGCCACTCCTGCACGTCCTTCAGGCCGTAGCCCTTCGACAGCAGCATGCTGGCGCAGGTGTGGCGTAAATCGTGAAACCGGATGTGGGGCAGGTCGTACTTCTTCAGCAGCTTGTGGAAGGTGTGGCTCACGTAGTCGGGAGAGTAGGGGTGCCCGTCCTCCCAGGTGAACACGTAGTCGTTGTCTATGTAGTCCTTGCCGAAGTGGTTGCGGTAGATTTGCTCCTGCTGTAACAGAATTTTGAACAGCCTTACCGCATCGTCTGTCAGGGGAAAGCTGCGGAAACTGGATGCGTTCTTCGTTTTGTTCTTCTCCACGACCTTCGTGACCCGTGCCACGGTGTGCCGTATGGTCAGCGTTTGCATCGCAAAGTTGATGCTGTCCCATTTCAGGCCCAGCACCTCGCTGCGGCGCAGGCCGTACAGAGCGGTGACATAGATGATAGGGTAGAGGCGCTCGTTCTTAACAGCGGTCAGCAGGTCCCGCATCTGCGCTTCGGTGTAGAACGTGCCGGTAAACTGCGCTGCGTGCGGCATGACGACCAGATCGGCGGGATTTGTCTGGATCAGACCGTCTCTCTGCGCCAATTTGAGCGTCTGATTGAGCACGTTCTTGTGCTGACGCAAACTGCCGAAAGGCCGCCGTGGCCGTCAGAGCGCCCGAATTTAGCCTTTACGTTGATGTAGGTCTGCAGCGTCTCGCCGTCAACATCGCATAGCCGGATTTGCAGGTCATCGAAGTAGGGGAGAATGTGCGCCCGGGCCTGTACCTCGTATCCTTGGTATGTGACCTCGTCCACGCGATGTCGGACGTCCTCCAGCCAGCGACGCACAGCGTCACTGAAAAGCATATCAGGAGGGGCAGCCTGCTCAGGCTTTTCGCCGAGCATATCAAGCATGAGCTGCCTGGCTTTGCCCTCGTTTCCTGTTACTGACAGACCTGTGGAAACCCAAGTCTGATTTTTTTTGCCATCTGTCGTATGCGTGAGCACAACATAATATTTGTCGTTTTTTACGCGCAAGCTGGCTGTCATGAGAAGGGCCTCCCAAAGCATTGTGGCATAAGACTGCACCTCCAAGATTCGACTGTCGAGACGGGGCGTTTTCCTCGTCCGCAAAACCAGTATACTACAATCGTTACGATTTCAAAAATGTACGAATGGAACCAATATGGCGGCACAGCAATGCCGTGAAAGCAGGTACTTTCACGGCATAATCTGCTGCTATATTGGTTTTGCGTTTTTCTCCCTCTGCAAATTCCAGACAGGCAACCCTTCCCGGCGCTGTGCCCTGCAAGGCAGCCTTTGGGCCGGCCTTGCAGCATGTTGTCACGCTTTCTTGGCACGCTCCCCGGATGACCCGGATCATGGCGCTGCTTCACCAAAAGCGGTACGGCAGAGGACGCTATTCAGTTGTCGCGAGAGGAAGTATATCTCCTCTCAATTACAATGGATAGCGTCGAAGTATGGGAATGGGACGAGGAAAATAAAAAATATTTTTGTAGTGAGCAAATGGGGCAGTGATTTCAGAGAATCTTTATTATTGAACGAATTGAGCGATTTTGTTTTAAATGGAATATGTGGTTGATTTGCTTCACTAAGTGAAGCTGAAATAAGTATTCAGTGTGGGGCAGAATTGCAATCAATGATGAAGATGTGAATCTGTACTACATTGCAGAAGCTGCGATATCACGGATATCAGAAATGTGCTATGAAGTGCTTTTTGACAAATCATTTCCTGTTACGATTGAAACGTAGGGGGATATATGCTACACTAAAATAATACTCAAATACTTGCATTTATGTTATCGCTGGGAAGGAAATGGCTTATGCATATTGACCAGTTGACCTTGAAAAACTTCCGGAACTTTGAGAGTGTATATATTCCGCTGAATTCTAAAATGAATATTGTGATTGGCAATAACGGAAGCGGCAAAAGTTCTCTGCTCATGGGTGCATTAACTGCTGCTAGCGCCTTCTTTCTTGGAATTGACTACGCTTCTCCACGTAGCATCAAAACGGATGATGTTCGGCATGTAGCACATGAAGTTAAAAAAGTATATCAACAGGTGGCAGTCTATCCGGTCGAAGTTTCCTGTGAGGGCGTCGTTAATGGGGTTACCTGCAAGTGGTCGCGCTCTTTGAGTGGTCCTAAGTCTAATACGACTTATGGTGGAGCATTCGATTTGCGAAATATTGCATCTTCCTTGCAAAAAAGCACATCAAGCGAATATTCAGAGGATGTACTTCCGCTTATTGCTTATTATGGCACTGGTCGATTGTGGGCACAAAAGCAAGCAAAGAAAAAGGGTAAACAAAAGCTGAGGTCTCGTTTTGAAGGCTATCGAGATTGCATTGCTGAGCAGGCAACAGACAAACAGCTTCTGGAATGGTTCAGTGAGACCACACTTCTCGTTAGCCAAGAAGGGCCTATCCCGCAGATGACTGCGGTTCAGCAAGCATTGGAACGGTGCTTTGCGGATTTGATTGATCATGATGAAACACAGAGGGTAAAGGTTGAATATCGCCAGCGCTATAGGACGGTTGTTGTCGAATACACGAATCGTTCTGGTGAACACGAACTTCATCCCATGTACGAGATGAGTGATGGCTATCGCTCAGTTCTAAGCATGGTGGCAGATATTGCGCACAGAATGGCGGTTTTAAATCCACAACTTGACGATGCAATCCTTGAAACGCCGGGTATTATAATAATCGATGAAGTGGAATTGCACTTGCATCCAGGGTGGCGAAAGCGAATTTTGAAGGATTTGACGTCAGTTTTCCCGAATATTCAATTTATTATATCAACGTACTCTCCTGAAGTCATCACATCGTACAAAGAAGCTAATTTGATCTTACTAAAGCATGAAGGCAGTGCCACGCAGATTGAGTCAGCGTATGGGAAAGATGTAAATACTGTTTTTCGGAGTATTCTGCTAGTAAGGGATCGTCCGACAGAAATCGAAGAATAGATTATCAGATGAATGATAAGGCGAAGCTGGAGTATGATCTGTTGCAGGATATTCTAAATCTATGTAGTGTTTATTATTAAAGGCGGAAGGCTATGAGTGAACGAATTACAGTAGCTAACTTAGATAAGTCATCAAAGGGAACAAAGGTATTGAGAAAAAGATGAATATTGTTGAGTATTTCGGCCCGAAGCTGGCAGAAGTAGAAAACTTAGAGAAAAAGAAAGCATTCGAAGAAAACATAACAATATCGCCGTAAAGCAAGAAGATACTAAAGCTTAAACAAAAATCTTGATTAAAATTGAACGATGAGGTATACTAAGCTTGGAGGTGTTTCAGATGAAGCTACTGCGTGTCAAGGCGAGTCACTTTAAGAATTGCCAGGATGATACGGTTATTGATTTGGTCGCTAAGTCGAAGAAGACGACTGAAGACAAGGAGTATGAGCTTCAGAAAATTACTGAAGGCTTGTATGTGTATAGCATTGGAGCGTTTGTCGGAAAAAATGCTTCCGGTAAAACAACTGCTCTGGAACTGCTGGACTGTTGCTATGATATTCTTGGCAAGTTTAGCTTAGAGAATAAGCACTATTCCTATGAGGGTATCAAGCTGGAAATCATCTTTTTTCATGAGGGATATATTTACAAATATACGACAGAATTGAAAGCTGATCCGACTTTGGCAAATCGGGCAACATTTTCTAATCAGCATATTTACAAGAAAAAGTATTATAAAACTAAACTAAGTTCATTGTATACAGAGGATTTTGTTGAGCAAAAAGATCTGGGAGAGTTACCGGAAGATACGGCAAGCACTTTTTTTGTCTTAAAGAAAAAACAGGTATCAGCGATTTTCTTCGGTAGCGACGGTATGGGAGCAGACACATACCAAATGGCATTCCGATTGCTCAAAACGTATCATATACCAGATGAAATGCTTTCTGCGATTATCTGTATTTTCGATAGTAATATTCAAAGTATTCAGATGCTTGACGAGCATAACTATCGTGTCACTATCTGCAATCAGGAAAAGTTTCTATCGGACAAAGAACTCCTATATATGTTGTCCAGCGGAACGACAAAAGGCATTATCCTTTACACATTGGTTGTAGCTTCTCTCCAACAGGGTTTCGACTTGCTTATCGATGAGGCAGAGGCGCATTTTCATAAGACACTTGTCGAAAATATGTTGAGTCTGTATATGGATAAAAAAGTGAACAGGCACGGGGCAACACTGCTGTTTTCGACACATTATTGTGAAGTTTTGGATTTGTTCAACCGACAGGATAATATCTGGGTGTGCCAGTCAAGCGATAAGATCGCTATTAAGAACATGTATGAGTCTTTTGAGGTGAGATCCGGTTTGCTTAAAAGCAAGCGTTTTTATAATAACGCTTTCCAAACGGCAGTAAACTATGATGAACTCATGAATCTGAAAAGGAAGTTGATGAAATGAAGCTGTTGATCATGTGCGAGGGACCTAACGAGCTCAAAATCATCAACATCCTGCTGGAAAATCAAAAGCTGAAATTTTCATCAGACGATTTGCTGGGATTGGTCCCGTATCATGCGCGTCAAATAAAGTCCTCTGCAGCAGTTAAGGCAGCATTGAACTTGTATCCAGATGAGGTACATGTACTGCGTATTGGCGATGGCCAAAATGAGAAACTGGAGATACCATCTGCATACAAAGATAAAATAACGCTGGTTGAAAAGTATTGTACAAAGCCCGAGTTGGAAATGCTGCTCATTATATCTGAAAATTTAGCAGCAGAGTACGAGAAAGTGAAATCCAAAACAAAGCCGAAGACTTTTGCAAAAGCGAATATTCGATGTGGAAGAAGAAGATACGATAATAGTACAGCCTTCTATGAAGAGTACTTTGGACCGGATTGCGAAAAGTTGGTTAATGCTATAAAAGCTTATAGGCACCACAATGGTTCCCACACGAAAGATGAACACTACTTAGCGGAGCTTTTAAAGTGAACATTCCTGTAATCTGTAAAAATTGCAAATTGAAATAGAAAGAACCTCTCAGTAAGCTAAGGCTATATCTTAGCAGATGATAATAGCCACAGCGAACAAGAGGTTTCAAAAGAATTATTATACTCAAATCACATGCAGAGTCGATAGATTCTGAGCTGTTATCACCTTCGGGATTCCGTGAAGACTTGCTTGAAGCGGGACTTGTAGGAGTAGATATCACAATTGAAGAATTCTCACTGGCAGACTCCTGGGAAAATATATATCCCAAATTGTCTATTCAGGACAGAATTGCGCTGGCCATAGCAAAGCAGCGGAATATTGTACTTTTGCCTGGAGATATGGCACTTCGGAAAGCTGCCACAAAAGAGGGCGTATCAATCATGGGAACATTAGGCGTTCTGGGCCGACTCTATTCTGTACGAAAAAGTACGGAATGAAAAAATCGCTCCGGATTTTTCTTTGGATTCAAGATGCTCAAAAGCAGAGCTTTATGATGCAAACGCAACTTGGCTTAAATGCTTGCAATCTCCAAGCATCTGGATGTTCTATGCTCCAATTATTATTATCGGGGTGATAATTGTATCGTTGAAATTTGCGGGGGTTATATAATATGGCAAAGAGACAAGTCTTTTTTAGTTTTCATTATGCTAACCCAACACTGACTGCCAAGCGGGAATACTACGGCATTGGCGAAGTGATGATTGCCTTTGGAATCAAGTTTTCGATTGACAGCGGATGCCGTGGCGATGTCCTGTTTGAAGCCAAGACACCGGAACTTGCCAGACACTATGAGAAAGATTTCCACGCCCGCCAGGTGGCGACGCTGAACAGCGGCGGCCCGCAGCGCTATATGCTGGCCGATGAAAACGCATGGAATCTCTTTGAAAAATTTCTTGCAGAGGAGGAACCGTAATGGAAAAGATGCTGGATGAACGCTATAAAATCGATGAACTGGCCGATGCGGCAGGTGGATATTTTGCGATGCCGTCGGCGGACGAGCTTGCCTACACCGAACTTCTGTTTGACGTCTGCGACCAATTTGGAATCCATTACTATTCTGCCGATAAGAAAGCGCGCGCATTTGTTGAAGAAGTGACACGCGTGACGTGGGCAAAGCAACAAGAAGAAAAGACCGGGGTACAACAGAGTATCCGCCCTGCATTTACCGCGTAAAAGAGAATATGTATATGCCAGCCGGAAGGAATTTACTTCCGGCTGGTTTCTTTTTAGAGGCGTACTATAATGGAATATTGCTACTATTTTATCGCGTGCAATAGTATCTTTCCATGCACAGGAAGTCAAGTGAGTTGACTGAAAAGTAAAGTCCTTACCTTGCCGAAAGGCGGGGAAATTATGCAGGAGGACTTTTACTATGAATATTGACTATGAAGCAATCGGGCGAAGGATTCGTACTCGATGAATCCAAAAGGCAATGACACGGGAACAGCTGGCGGCACTTATCGAGCGGGAACCGGCTTACCTCAGCCGCATAGAGCACGGCAACCAAAAGCCAAGTCTGGATACATTGCTGCGGAAATATTCTGCAGCAATGTCGGATGTGAACATGGTAGCAGTACAGAACATGATACCTTCGGCAAAAAGGTTATTGACGAGAAGAAACAAGGCGGCTATAATACAAACCAACAACAAATTTTGCAGGAGGCGGCTTATGAACATTGACTGGAATGCAAAAGGGTACCAGAAAGACTTTGCCTTTGTGCCGAAATACGGCGAGGCGATGCTGGATCTGATCGATGCAGCGCCGGGGGCGTTGGCGGTGGACTTGGGCTGCGGCAACGGCGGGCTGACCGGTAAGCTGATCGAACGCGGCTATCGGGTCGTCGGTGTGGATGCTTCCGCGCCTATGCTGGCGCTTGCCAAAGAGCGCTACCCCGATACAACATTTTTACAGGCGGATGCCTGTACGTTCCAACTGCCGGAGCAGGCAGATGTCATCTTCAGCAACGCGGTACTGCACTGGATCGATGCGGCAAAACAGAACGAGCTGATCGCCAACATTGCGTCTCAGCTCAAGCCCGGCGGGCAGCTGGTCTGTGAGTTCGGCGGCAAGGGTTGTGCCGAGACTGTCCATGCGGCGCTGGAAAAAATCTTTGCGGCCCATGGGCTGACCTACCGCCGCACCTTCTATTTCCCCACGGTGGGGGAGTACGCGCCTATGCTAGAACGCCATGGCTTGCAGGTGCGTGTGGCGTTGCTGTTCGACCGCCCCACGCCCCAACAGACGGAGGACGGTCTGGCGGACTGGATACGCATGTTTGATAAAGCGCCGTTTGCAGGCGTGTCCGAAGAACTGCAGGAGACCATCATCCGTGAGGCTGTGGAGACACTGCGCCCGGTGCTGTATCACGATGGCTGCTGGTATGTGGACTATGTGCGCATCCGCATCAAGGCAGTCAAGGAGGAAAAGTAAATGGCTTTTAGTATCCCTTGGCTGGAGACGGTCAGCAAGAAAGAGCGCCAGCGGCGCGAGGAAAAGGCCCAGAAGCTGATGTTCCCCTTTGGGGACGAGCAGCGCACGGCAGAACTGGCCGTGCTGCGGGCACTTATCCAGACGAAGGCGCGGGACGCGGATCTATTGTACCAGCTGTTCCAAGCGAAGGACTGTCTGCGGCCTATGCAGGACGAAATGCCCGAAGAGCAGCAGGAGCGGCTGGCCGCATGGCTGACAAGCCAGCTGGCCCGCAGCTTTAAACCGGCAGAACGCGCAGTGTTTGCGGCACTGGCGGAACTTGAACGGCCCATGCAGTCGATGGCAGATATGCCTGATGCCGACGCTGTGGCCCGGCAGGCCGAGCAGACAGCGCAAGAATTGCACGCTTACCTAAAATAATACGAAAAGGCAGCGGCCCCGGATTTCGTCAGAAATCCGGGG
>ERZ773106.1265-NODE-1265-length-19224-cov-6.793938_pt1 | contig 19224 bp, 14 predicted proteins | sample MGYA00580572_ERZ773106 | MGnify/ENA primary metagenome ERZ773106 (study PRJEB29015, sample SAMEA2737868) | human gut metagenome | biome: human gut; feature: human-associated habitat; material: faeces | place: China | collected 2012 ... | reverse complement strand
TTAGCTCAGATGGCCAGAGCGGCCGCCTTGTAAGCGGCAGGTCGTCGGTTCGATCCCGACAGGAGGCTCGAAACCCGTTTTGACGGGCTTTGACCTCTTACCATGGGTAAGTGATCCAGAAGCCTTCCCCCAACTTATGGCTTCTGGCGACCGAACGAGGCTTCCCCCAACCTGCCTCGTCCGGGCAGGGGGCAGGACATCCCCTTCTCTCCTGCCCCCTTTTTTCTTTACTCCTTTTCCTCGAAAATGTGGCGGTATAGATAAAGCCAGCGGAAACCATGCCATTCGTCCCGATCTGACCGTTACAATGACGGCGATGTAGGCAGTCGCTGGAAAGAGGACGTATGACAAGAAGGTGGACCCCCCGGAGATTCGTGACGCTTCGGCGTGTTCGAGTGACGGCATGCGTGGTCTCGTTGACGCTCGCCTCGACGCTCGCATTCGGCGTAGGCGCGCGCAAAACCGTGGCTCTGACCATCGATGGCGAAACCACCACCGTAACCACATACGCGATGAGCGTCGACCGTCTGCTGCAGGAACGCGGCGTGAAGGTCAAAACGCATGATCTCGTGGAATCCACCAGCCCCACCAGCATGCTGAGCAACCATGACGTGGTGACGGTACGAAGCGCCTACCAGACCACCATCACCATCAACGGGCAGGAAGTGCCCTTCTGGACAGTGGCGACCAGCGCCGAACAGCTGATCGGATTCTTCGAACAAAACGAAGCAGACGCGGCAAAAGTCACCGTCAATATCGACAACGTGTACAACAAACTCACCGGCGGACTGATCATCAACCAAAACGGGCCGGTCACCGTCATCGCAGACGGGCAAAGCTCCGAATCGCCGAATGGCAAACTGCCGGCGGCCTCCATTCTTGACTCCAAAGGCATCACGCTGAACAAGGAGGATCGCGTCAGCGTCGAAAAAGACAACGGCGAAACGATCCTGCGCGTCCGCCGCGTGACGCACGGCGAGGAAACACGCACGAAAGCGGTGCCTTTCGGCACGCAAACCATCGTCGATCCCAGCCTGCAGCCCGGCGAAGTCGTAGTCAGGCAGGAAGGCGAGGACGGCGAAATCCAGCAAACGTACGACGTCACGTATGTGGACGGCGAGAAGGAAAGCGAGACGCTGACCAACGAAACGACCACGAAAATCGCCCTCGATCAGATTATCGCAGTAGGACCGGCAGCATCTTCCGACGATTCGGGATCGGATGACGGATCCGGCAATTCCGGAGATACCGGCAAATCCGATAATTCCGGAAAGAACGACAATTCGAACAAGAACAACAATTCCGATAATTCCGACAAGAAAGACGATTCGAACAGTAATTCCGGCAATACGGATAATTCAGACGACAACAAGAAGGACGATTCCGGATCGAAAACGGACCCGGATCCGACGCCAACTCCAGACCCGACCCCCACGCCAACTCCTGACCCGACCCCCACGCCGGATCCGACGCCCACCCCGACACCGCAACCTTCCGATCCTTCGGCAGGATGCCGCCTCTATCACCCCTCCCCCGCGCAGGCACAGGCCTACGCGGCCGGAGCCGCGGCGCAATATGGCTGGACCGGGCAAAACTGGACCGATCTGGTGAAACTGTGGACGCGTGAATCGAGCTGGCTGTGGTATGCGGAAAACGCATCTTCCGGAGCCTACGGCATCCCGCAGTCGCTTCCTGGCAGCAAAATGGCGGCATTCGGCGCAAACTGGCGTGACGATGCGGCCGTGCAGATCGACTGGGGCCTGAGCTACATCGCGCAACGCTACGGCAGCCCGTCGAAGGCATGGGAGCATTCCGAGCAGGTCGGATGGTATTAAACAACGCCGATCGCAACAATACGCAAACGCAACAGCGCACACTTTTCATACCAGTTGAACGGATAATAAGGTAATGACAGAACACGCGAACGAAACCAACGCCACCGACGAAACCGCGCAAGGCCGCCTGTTGGGGGCTGCCGACATTCGGCGTATCGCGGCCGAGGCCGGTATCAGCCCGACGAAAAAATTCGGGCAGAATTTCGTAATCGACCCGGGCACGGTTCGTCGTATCGTGCGCGAGGCAGGTGTGACCGCCGACGATCATGTGCTGGAAGTCGGACCTGGACTCGGTTCACTGACATTGGCGATTTTGGAAACCGGCGCCACGATGACCGCCGTGGAGATCGACCCGCCCGTTGCGGAACGACTGCCCGGCACCATCGCCGAATTCATGCCGGATGCGGTGGATCGTTTCCGCGTGGTCAATCGCGATGCGTTGACCGTGACGCCGGAAAATCTGCCTGATTTCCAAAATGATGATTCATTTACACTGGTCGCCAATCTGCCATACAACGTGGCCACGCCGATTCTGCTGACCTTGCTGGAACGTTTCGACAATCTCGGCACGTTCCTCGTGATGGTGCAGAAGGAAGTCGCGGACCGACTGAGCGAAAAGCCCGGTTCAAAGATCTACGGCACTCCAAGCGTGAAGCTCGCTTGGTATGGTACCGCGGAACGTGTGGGCATTATCGGGCGCAATGTGTTCTGGCCGGCACCGAATGTGGATTCCGCGCTGGTGCTGTTCAAACGATATGAGGGCGGGCACACGCCTTCGGCCAACAATCCCGACGGTTCCGTAGTGGACCGCGAAAACGTGTTCCGTCTTATCGACGCCGCATTCGGCCAGAGGCGCAAAACCCTGCATGCCGCGTTGAAGAAGATCGTGCCCTCCGAAGCGTTCGAGCAGGCGGGCATCGATCCGACGCGCCGTGGCGAAACGCTTGCCATCGACGAATTCGTGGCATTGGCACGAGCCGTGGGCGAGGTGTCGCAAGCATGAGCGACACCAACACCGCAATCAACACGGTCAGCGTGGACTGCCCGGCGAAAACGAATCTGACCCTGCACGTAGGCAGGCCACGCAGCGAATGGAGTGGCCGACACGAGCTCGACACCATCTACTGCGCCGTCGGCGTGTACGACACCGTCACCACCAGTCGCAAAAAGCCCGGATCCGGTTTCTCCCTGAATCTTGAAGGTGCCTATCTTGGCGATCTGGCCTCCTCCGGCAGCGACATGCGACGCAACCATGCCGTGCTCGCCCTGTTCGCCATGGCCGAAGCGAGCGGCCATGAACCGGATGTGGCGTTGAACATTGAAAAACGCATTCCCGTTGGCGCGGGCATGGCAGGAGGTTCCGCGGATGCGGCCGCCACGATTCTGGCATTGAACACGCTATGGAATCTTGATTGGTCCATTGAACGGTTGCAACAGGTTGCCGCCACATTGGGCGCGGATATGCCGTTCTGCCTGACCGGAGGCTATGCGCGAGGCACCGGCTTCGGCGAGCAGATCGAACAACTCAGCGAAAACAGCGACGCCGTGCTGGAACTGACGGATCAGGGCTTTGCAGGCCGTCTGCTGGTCGGCGCGTATCAGGCGGAACTGCGCACGCCGGAAGTGTATGCCATGTTCGACCAAATCGGCGCCGGCGCAACCGACAACAATCATCTGCAACAGGCGTCGATCTCACTGCATCCACGCAGCGGACAGGCGATCGACGAAGCGTTGCAGGCAGGCGCCAAGCAGGCGTTCGTCTCCGGATCCGGCCCTTCCGTAATCGCATTCGTGCCAACCGACGATGCGGCACGCGCCGTGCAGTCGGCATGGCAACAAAGCCGTTGCGTCGACCGCATCATCGCCACCAAGGCACCGGCCCATCCGATTGTGCATATCATCGCGTAACAGTAAGGTTGAAGTCAACCGATTTTTGGAGAAGGACTCGTACATGACTCAGGCTAACGACGAGCGCGCCGCGCGCAAACAGTACATTCGCCGCCGTCAAAAGGTGGTGTTCACCATCACCGGCACCATTTTGACGATCGCATTGGTGATTTCCCTGCTGTTCTTCTTCCATGTTGGAGGATTGGGCAATGTCAAGTCGGCCGCGGTACAGCCGAATTACGGCCAGCAGGCCCCTTGCGCAGCACAGGAACAGGACGGCAGCAAAGGCAAGTACGTGGAAAACCGCAACATCACCGTGCGCGTGCTCAACGGCACTGAATTCGCCGGCTTCGCGCAAGCCGTCAGCAGCGCGTTGCAGAACCGCGAGTTCAACACCCAGGCAGCCGGCAACTACACCAGCTCCAAAGTGGAACGCACGATGATCATCTTCGGCAAGAACGCCATCAATCAGGCGTACACGGTGAACAGCAACTTCACCGACGCGACGATGGTGATGGACGATCGTGAGGATATGCTGATCGACGTTGTGGTTGGCGCGACTTTCGACAATCTGCAGAATCAGAAGAAGGTGCCGACCGCCGGCAAGGAGATCGACAGCTTCGAGGGATGCGTTACCGTCGACAAGATGACCGACGTACAGAAGGCCCCCGAACACGACGCCGTGTGATTTGCAGATTTTTTGATTTGCAGATTTTGGGATTGACCTCACGATTTCGATTTTTCACTGAAAATCAAGGTCGTGAGGTCAGTTCTTATGTTCGTGGGTTAAAGCGCGGGCGAAATCCTCCAGAGAATACCCCCGAAACCGCACTTTTCGGAACCGACTGACCTCACGATTCTATTTTTGCCCGAAAAATCGAATCGTGCGGTCATAGAATCCAAATCGTGAGGTCAGCAAGCAGACTACTCGGCCTGCTGTTCCTCATACCAACGGTTCAACTCGGCAACAGCGACATCACGCTCGACCGGGCCGTTATCGAGGCGATATTCCAGCATGTGCTTGTACGCCTTGCCAACCAGCGGCCCCGGGTCAATGCCGAGCAGCTGCATGATTTCGTCACCGTTCAGATCAGGGCGGATCGCGTCGAAATCCTCCTTCTCCTTCAGATCGCGCACGCGCTGTTCCATCTCGTCCATCGCCGACGAGAACACCATGGCCTTGCGCTTGTTCTGCGTGGTCGCGTCGGCACGCGTAAGGCGGTTCAGGCGCTCATACAGCGGACCCGCATCCTTGACGTAACGGCGGACCGCGGAATCCGTCCACGGCTCCTCCACGTAGCCGTGGAAGCGCAAGTGCAGATTGACCAGCTCGCTGACGTCCTCGACCATATGATGGTCGAAATGCAATGCCTTAAGGCGCTTGCGGGTCATTTTCGCGCCGACCGCATCATGATGATGGAAGCTCACCTTGCCACCCGATTCGAAACGACGCGTCTTCGGCTTGCCGATATCGTGCATCAGCGCGGCCAAACGCAACGTCAGATCCGGTGCCGGCACAGGGCCGTCCGGGCCGGTTTCGAGGGCAACCGCACGATCAATGACGATCATGGTGTGCTCGAACACGTCCTTATGACGATGATGTTCGTCGATTTCGAGCTGCAATGCCGGAATTTCCGGGAAGACGATATCGGCAAGACCGGAATCGACCAGCGCTTCGATACCTGCGCGCGGGCGATCGGACAGCAGCATTTTGACCAGTTCGTCGCGTACGCGCTCAGCGGAAACGATTTCAATGCGATCGACCATGTCGGTCAGCGCTTCAGCGGTTTCCGGTTCGATACGGAAGCCCAGTTGCGCCACGAAACGTACGGCGCGCATCATGCGCAGCGGATCGTCGTCAAACGACTGGCGAGGATCGACCGGCGTGCGCAACACGCCCTTGGCCAAATCGTTCGCGCCGCCGAACGGGTCGACGAATTCCAATTCGGGCACGCGCAACGCCATGGCGTTCACCGTGAAATCACGGCGGGAAAGATCGCCTTCCAGCGTGTCGCCATAATTGACTTCCGGCTTGCGCGAGTCGGGGTCATACGTGTCGGAACGGTAGGTCGTTACCTCAACCTGCACTTCCGTGCCATCCTCACGACGACGCATCGCACCCAACGTGCCGAATTTGCGTCCCATATCCCAAAAGCCATCACGCCCGAAACGGCGCAAAATATGTTCAAACTGCTCGGGACGCGCCGATGTGCAAAAATCCAAATCATGCGATTTGCGATGCAACAGCAGGTCTCGAACGGGGCCTCCCACCAACGCCAATTCATAGCCTTCTTCGGCGAACATACGCCCTAATTCAATGGCCTCTGGCCACACTTCGAAGTTCACGCCATCCCTTTCCGGCACCACAAGTTTCTGCCCTACCAGCATACCGTTACCCCACCTGCACACAGAATTGAGTATGGTTGGAATCATGATTACGCCCGCAGACCTTGCACGCATGCTTGCCCATGCTGCGGACGACCATACCCAAAATCCGATGGCACCGGACAAACTGCTATACACATCGCAGTCCGTTTCCTTGCGGCAAGAGACCATCATCACGCCCAGCGTTCCCACCCCAGCAATGATGCCGCAACGACGCGCCACAGACGGTCCGACCACATTCGCCTCGCTCGACGCGCAGGAACTGCCGGTGGTACGCGAATATTCGGCGGGCGGTCTCGTATTCGACGACAAGGGGCGTGTGGCGATCATCGCACGTCATTCACGCAGCGGGCATTTGGAATGGTGCCTGCCGAAAGGTCATATCGAAAAAGGCGAGACACCGCAGCAAACCGCCGTCCGCGAAGTACATGAGGAAACCGGCATTTTGGGTGAAGTGATCGATTCCATCGCCACCATCGACTACTGGTTCACGGGAACCAACCAGCGTGTGCACAAGTTGGTGCATCATTTCGCATTACGCCAGATCGGTGGCGAGCTGACGGTGGAAGGCGACCCGGATCATGAGGCGGAAGACGCGATTTGGGTGGATTTTGCTGATTTGGACGACGTTCTCAGCTACCCGAACGAACGAAAGATAGCATGGTTGTACGCAAGGAAACTCAACAGACAGGCGTGAAGGTGAATCAACCCGCACAACGGAACGTTCCGCACGGCATACGTGCCCTTTCGGCAATCCTCGCCATGGTCATAACCATGGCGTTGATGTTGTTATACGCGCCTATGCCACATGCCAAAGCCGAAGAAACGCCGGAAACACAATCGGGAGCCATGCTGTCGATCGACTCTTCCACAGCCGTGCTGACAGACACTTCCGGCTATCATCTGAGCGCAACGGTGACTAACACCACCGATCAGGAAATCCCATCGGGCACGCTGACCCTCGCCATGAACGCCTTCTACACGTTCGTGTCGCGCAACGATATCCAGGAATGGTCGGAAGGCATCGGGCAGATCCCAACGCCCGATATCGTGGGCCAGAGCGAGGTTCCCGCGCTTCAGCCGGGAGCTTCGGCGAACGTGCGCATCGACGCGGAATCAAGCCAAGAAGCACTGGCATCCATCCACTCCTGGGGTCCCAAGCCCGTCACGCTCAACTATGAGGCCGACGGCGTCCAGCAAGACGAAGCACACACTTTCGCAACACGGACCGGAGCCGGACTCAACACCCCCGACACGCCCGCGATGAATATCACCATCGTGCAGCCGCTCGAAGCGCAGGGATGGACCACCGACAACACCATGCTGGAACAACTCGTCAACAAAGGTGGCGTCACCTCCGCGGAACTTTCGAAAATCGCCGTCCCCGGCAAAGAAGACGAGGCACGACTCAAGTCTCTGGAACAGACGTTCACCAAGCATGACAAACTGCAGGTGGTGGCCGATCCGACTTATCTGAAGGCGATGTCGATGCCGACGCAAGTCGACGGCATCACGCAACCGGCCCTGTTCGACATCACCGCCTATTCCGCGCTGAACGACAGCAAAACCTATGATTCGGCAGGCGTCGGCACCTCGCAATGGAGCGCCAAACAGGCCTTGAAAAGCTACCAATCGGCGTTGGGTGACCCGAACGCGAGTATGGCCACGTATGCATGGCAGGGCACCGGCAATTGGACGATTGAAGCGCTTACGAAAGCCAAACAGCAGGGGTACGACACCGTCATCGCCACGCATGATTTCGAAGAAAGCGATGCGACCACCGCGGAAACAGGCAAGGCCATAGTGGCCACCGACGCGGGCGACGTCACCGTACTGACCGCACAAAGCGTGCTTTCCGACCTTGCGCAGGGCAAGGCGACCAGTTCCGACGCCGAAGCGGATGGCGAGGGAACAACGGCCGGGCGTCTCGCACGATTCGTCGCGCAAAGCGCGTTCTACCAAATGGAACAGCCGTATGCGGAACGCAACCTGCTGGTCTACCTGAGCGACAATTCCGATCCGGCCGTCGTGGACGCGCTGATGACGGACGTCGAACAATCGCCATGGTTGAACATCACCGATCTGAACACATTAAGCAACGCCGACCCCGCTTTGAGTGGCGACGACGCAGCCGCGATCGTGCCGCAATCCGACGGAGTCAATGATGCGACGCGAGCCAATCTCAGGCAGACGCTCAGCACGCTGGCAGCCTCGGCAAGCGACATCAAACGATTCAACGCATCCATCCTCACCGACATCGCCGACGATGCCAAGCAGGCCCCCGCGGGCCTCAAAGCGTGGCGCAGGCAGCTCGTCGACGCGCACGGCATCATGGCCCTGCACGCGCTAGGCGGCGAAAATCCAGCCGGAAGCACCATGGTGGAAGGAGCCGGGCAACTGGCGTCTCTGCTCATCAACGGCGTGGCCATCACACCGACGGAAAACGTCAACGTGGTCAGTGAAACCGCGCAAATGCCCGTTACCATCAGCAACAGCCACCCCTATCCGGTCACGGTAAAAGTCTCATCGTTGACCAACTCCATGCAGATCGTCACTTCGCGTTTCGACACCGTGGAAGTGCCCGCGCACGGCGAAGCCCAAGTGGCGTTCACCATCCGTGTGGCCACCTCCGGCACCGCGGATACCACACTCAGCCTGCAGGACAGGCAGGGCATCACATTCGGAGCGACACAAACCACCCACATCACCAGCGCATTGCAGATCAGCGACAAAAGCGGCTTCATCATCATCGGCATCGCCGTGCTGCTTGGAGCTTTGGGACTGTGGCGCCAATTCCACCGTAAGAAGGATCCCGACGAATGAGTTCTTCCGTTGGCCGTAATTCACTGATCATGGCCTCCGGCACCGCGGCCTCGCGCGTGACCGGGCAAATCCGTACCATTCTGCTCGCCTGGGCTTTAGGCACCACCGGCTATGCGGCAAACGCCTACCAGGCCGGATCCATGATTCCGCAGGTCATCTACACCCTGGTTTCCGGCGGTATCTTCAACGCCGTGCTCGTACCGCAGATCGTGCGCACGTTGAAGGCGAAAGACGCCGAAACCAAGCTCAACAAGCTCATCACGCTCGCCATCACCATGTTGTTGGCGGTGGCGATTCTGATGGCACTGTGCACTCCGCTGCTCACCAGACTGTATGTGAACGGCAGCCCGGAAACCATGGCGTTGGCAACCTCGTTCACCCTGTGGTGCATGCCCCAGATCTTCTTCTATGGCCTGTATACGGTGATCGGCCAGATTCTTGCGGCCAAAGACCATTTCACCGCGTATGCGTGGAGTTCGGTGGGTGCGAACATCATCAGCTGCATCGGTTTCGGCACATTCATCGCATTGTTCGGCCGCGCCACGGAACATCCGCTTGATTTCTGGACCGCTGACAAAATCGCTTTAACGGCCGGAACATGGACGTTGGGCGTGGCATTCCAGGCGTTGGTATTGTTCATTCCGCTGACCAGAATCGGATTGAAATACCGTCCGCAATTCGGACTTCGCGGCATCGGCTTGCGTTCCATGGGTCCGGTCGCGGCTTGGAGTGTCGGCATTGTCGTGATCGACCAGCTCGCCAATATCGTAATCACGCGCACGTCCACTAACGCGCCGATGCTCGCACAGCAGCAGTTCGGCATCAATCCGCTCGACGTGGCCGGCAATGCCTCATACCAGAACGCGTACACGATTTATATGCTGCCGTATTCGCTGATTGCCGTTTCGCTGGCAACCGCGATTTTCCCGAAAATATCCCGTGCGATCGCCGACCATAATATCGCCGAAGCGCGCGCCGATCTCAGCCAGGCACTGCGCAATATGGGCGTAATCATGTGCTATTTCTCGGTCGCTTTCGCAGTGATGCCCGTTCCGATCATTCTCGCGTTGCTGCCGTCTGTAAGCGTCAGAGAGGCGATTCTCATGGCGGGACCGTTGGTCACGCTTGGCGTGGGACTTCCGTTCGCCAGCGCGTATCTGATTATCCAGCGCACGTTCTATGCATTCGAAGACGGCAAATCGCCGTTCATTTTCATGCTGTTCGCCATGGGCATTCAAGCGGTAAGCGTGATCATCGGCGCGAAACTACTCCCCCCTACCGAATGGACGACAATGATCGGCATGGTAGGAGCCATGAGCTACATACTGCCGATCCCCATCCTGTATGCCATGCTGCGCAAACGATTCGAAAACAATATCGACGGTCTACGTATCGCCATCTCGTATCTGAAATCGATTGGCGCGGCAGCAACGGCCATGTTCATCGGTGTGACGGCACGAGACAGCATCTACCAGCTTGTCGGCGCCCAAATCGGAGCGGTGGACGGTCATATGAACTGGATTCAGGCAGTGGCATGCGCCGCGCTGCTGGCCATAGTGACCTTCATCGTTTACGTGGGCATGTTGCGGCTGCTGCGTTCCGAGGAATTCAAGGAGGCGATCGCACTGATTTCCTCACGTATTCCCGGACTTCGCAAGCCGACCAGCCCCAACGATAGACTGGAACAGGACGACGCCGAAAACGGCGAGTGACCATAGGTAGAACAAACGTTTACAAAAAGTTGAAGGAACCCATGAAACCTCAGCTGGGAGATACCATCAGCAATCGCTACGTGCTCGTTTCGCCATTGCGCGAAGAAACCGGACTGCAGGTCTGGAAGGCCAGCGACCATGTGCTCGCACGGGATTGCCAGCTGTTTATTGTCAGCAACAGCAAGGCATTGCAGGAAGTCAACGCAACCGCTTCCATGCTGGCTATTTCGCATGATTCCCACTTCACGAAAGTGCTGCAGCTCCAGCATGCCGGCCAGGTCGCGCTGGTGGTGACGCAGCTTGACGAAGGCATGACCCTCAGTGAATATCTTGCGCTGAACGCCAACCAGCCGTTGAGCTATACAGCCATGCGCTCCATCATTGGCGAAGTCATCGAATCATTGCATGCGCTGCAAAAAGACAATCTCACGCATTTCTCCATCAGCACCGACACGGTGCGACTGACCCGTTCCGGCATTCAGATCGCAGATGCTCCAGTGAGCATCATGCTTGCCGACACTTCCCGCGCGCAGGCTTTGGAAAATCGGGAACAGCTTGCGATCCGGCAGATTGCGGCATTGCTGTATGCGATGTTGACCCGACGCCCGTCCACGCTGTCGACAGATTTCCGTCTTGAAGCGCTCGCGCCGACCACGCCGATGGAATTCCGCGTGATCTGCAAGCGCGGTCTCGAACTTGAAGAGGACGACGGCTTCCCCACCGTTCCGATGGCAACCATTGCGGAATTGGAAGCGTTGCTTGGCGAGTATCAACCGCTGTCATCGTTGGGAAGCATGGATATCACGTTGCCTTCCATGGATTCGGAATGCTCAATCGCCAATGTTCCGTTACTGCAGATTCTTGAGAAGGATGTGCTCCCGCTGCCGGATACGCTGGCAGCGGCTGGAAGCATTCCGGAAATGACGTTCACGGCTCCCGAACCGCATAACGATTTTTCCGATGGCAAGGAGGCTTTGGCGAAAGGCGTCGCGGCCACCAGTGGAGCGGTGAAATCGTTGTGGAGCAGCGGCCGTGAACTGCTGAGCGAAGAAGACATCGATGGCGTGACCGACACCAGCGATTCTCCCTTCTCCTTCCCCATCAGGGTTTCCGTACCAGCCGATGGCATGTCATCCGACGATTCCCAGTTGGAAAAAACCGGTCGCATTCCAGTGATCGGCGCGGATGGTCAGGTCATTCAGCCCGGCGAGGAGTCCGCCCGTGCGTTGAAAGCAGAGCAGGAGGCGATCGATGCCGCGTATGCCGCCGGTCGAGCCGCGGTTCCGCCGAGCTTCACGCCGAAGAATCCTTCTTCCGCTTCGGCAAATACTGACGTTGCCGACGCGAAACTGTTTGGCAAGCTGAAAACGAAGGTCGTTGCGATTATCGTGGCGGTCATCGTTGTTGCGGTTGCGCTTGGGTTTGCAGTTCATGGTTTGATGCAGCCTTCAGATTCGGTTACGACTGATTCAAAAGGACCATGGCCGGAAATAAATCTTGACGAAGTGCCGTTCGGCGAGGGAGATCAGTCGGATGCGAATTCCGCGGATTCTTCCAATTCCGATACGTCCGGCAATACCGATTCGTCCAATTCCAAGGATTCTTCCGATGCTTCCGCCAATACGCCGGCATCCGGCGAGTCTACGGCGTCCAAGCAACCCAAGAAAACCGAGGACAAGGTCGTGACCGCCGACAAGCAGTCGAAGAAAGTGCCGGATCCGAAGCAGCCGGAAAACACGACCGCGTACGAAATCGACAATCGTCAGTTCCTGTCGAATCCTGACGGACAGCAGGGCTACGGATATTACGTGCATCTGAGCCAGCCGCAGAAGGCGTATCGCATGGTCATCAAAATTCGTTCTTCCGGTGGTCAGGGATATATTCGCGTGAATGCGACAAACAGCCCGTCCCAAGGCGAACAGGTGGCGCAGTTCAAGTTTGACGCTTCCGGCACGACCGACATCAAGTTCGACAAGGCCGTGGAAACGCAGGACATCATGCTGTGGGTCCCACTTGATAGCCTGCCGGGCAACCAGCTGTACATCGAAAGCATTCAAGTGTTCTGATCATTGTCACCGTCTTTCTAACGTTTTCCAGAGAAGACGCGCATGGAGGGCACGTGTAATACGCACGTGCCCTCCTTTGTATCCACCACTCGATTGTCTGTCTGCCGAAATCGTGCGGCTAAACCAGCAGGCCATGCAGCCAATCGCATAATCCGTCTGCACAAGTCGTATTTCCTGTCTGTACGACCCCCGAATTGGTGGTCAAATCCGACTTGTGCAGACATAAAACCGGGGTTATACAAACACAGAACGCAAGTTGTACAGACAATCCGCCGCACAAACCACTTACTCGGGCCAGTGCTCGAAGAGGGTGAGGAGCTTTTCAATGTTGGCGTCGCTCCAGCTGTCGATTCTGGGACCAGCATACGTACTGTTGTATGGCTGATCGAACACGACCACATGCTGCCCTGCCTCACGCAAGGTTTCGATATTCGCCGGCGAATCGTCAATATGAATCGTGGCCTGCATACTGTCTTTCAGCCCAGTAAAGCACAGACTCATGTACGGAATGCGGTTGCTGTCCAGCCATTGCGCGGTGTCGGAAACGACCATCTGATGCTGGCCGGACACGAACAGCCGGTGCGTGACAATGCGAATGTACACATGCTCATTCGCCAATCGCTGCAATGCCCGCGCGACCCCCGGAAGCGGCTTCATCGTCGCATACAGATGCTCACGCTCCGCGGCTTTGTGCGTTTCGATGTAATCGTCGAGCGTCTCGAACGGCCATCCGTCCTCGCGCGTGAGATTGTAATGCGCGGTCTGCAGCGCACGTTCCGGCACGTCAATGCCCTGCCGCTGCAGGTAATCGCGGATCGCGCCCTTGTAATCCGCGCAAACGCCGTCCAAATCGAGATTGAGCACGCGATATCCCTGCACACCCACGCGCTGGCTCTCATATTGTTCAGGAATAGTCGCCATATCACGTTCCTTTCTTATGCCCGACACCAATCAGCCTGTCGAACAGCCACACCAATCAGCCCAGCCCAATCAGCCCGATATCAATCAATGTAACCTGACATTCGCCGGCAACAAGCGCAAATACTCCCGCAAATAAGGAAGATAGAGAATGGATAGAACAATGCTGACCTTGTGAAAAGTCTTACGGGAGAACGATTTTGAGACTTTCATAGAAAAGATAGAAAATCTGAAGATCGCGCCGTTTCTTTTGCGACGGCAATACTGCCCTGCAATCGACGATTGATGTTCATCACAGCATCGTTACGTTTATTTCAAGATTAGCCGATGAAAATACAAAAGAATCGACGATCGTTGCATGACATCGACGGTTGAGCCTGCCTATGATGAAGGCACAACAGAACAAAGAGACACGATGCGGCAGGAACCGGAGAGAAAACCGGAGCCGCACCCCACACGCGGGGAAACGGCAACGCCACCCGCGCTGAACGTAACCAAAAAGCAACAGACTTACGGCAGCGGCCAGAGGAAAGAGCAGAAAACAAGAACGCCGCCAAGCCGAACGAAAGGAAACATCATGAAGAACAACACTTTCAACCAGGTCATCAACGCCAACCTCGCTTCCATCGATCCGGGCTTCGGCCAGTTCGCACTCGCCAAGGCTTCCTCCGACCTCTTCAAGAAGGTCCTCAACAAGTAAGACCGCTTCCTAGACGGGAGGCAAGGCGCAGGCGCCACAGCACCTCGCCCCTCTTCTTTCCAATCCTTAAATCACATAGCGGGAGGCCGCGGTTCCAAACGGAATCGCGGCCTCCCGCTTTTCACGTACGCCGGCTACCCCTCCTCAACAGCGAGATTGCGGGCGGCGGCACGTTCGCGTGGGCCGCGCGTCACGTAGAAGCCGATTGCCACGATGACGAACATCACCGTGCAGCAGATCCACAGCACACGGCTGCCGAACGCGTTGAGAATCCAGCCTCCGACCAACGGCGAGAACGCGTTCGACAGCGACCACACCAGGTTGTATAACCCTTGGTAGGTGCCGCGCACATCCTTTGGCGCGATGTTCGCCACCGTTGTGGCGGCAATCGGGAACGTGCCCAGCTCGCCAAGCGTCCACAGCACGGTCGCGATTGCGAACGCCACCCACGAATTCGCGCCGATCTGGAACGCGTATCCGACCGCCGTGATGGACATGCCGAGCACCAGTACTCGGGTGTTGCTCATCCGCTGGAACAGACCGATCGCGGGAATCTGCAGCAGACACAGCAGGCCGCCGTTGATGGTCAGCAGACTGGAATATTCATCCGTGCCAAGGCCGATCTGCGTCATGGAAATCGGCAGGCCGCTGACGATCTGGTAATACGCCAGCGTGTACAGGAACATCAGCACCACCATCGACATCAGCGCGCCGTCGGCGCATGCGCGACGATAGCTGCGCCATACGGAGAACCGCTGCGGCCGCTGCGATTCGCCGGTTTGTTTCACAGCATGTTCCACGGCATTTCCCGCAGCTGATTCCGCGGATTGCGACGCCCGCGCCGGCGCGACCTCGCCCCGCGGGCGCTTGCCCAGCCCGACTTCCTTGAAGAACACGATCATCAAGATCGTGGCGAACACCAGCACCGCGGCTTCCGCGTAGAACATCAGCGCATAGGAGATCTTCACCAACTGGTTGGCGATGATCGGGCCGATCGCGAAGCCGAAATTCGCGGCCCACGTCTGCAGCGAATACGCGCGCTTCTGTTTGCGGAACGGCACCACGTCGGACACGTACGCCGCGACCGCGGGCGTCGGCATGGATGAGATGGCGCCGTAGGCCAGCAGCGCGATCGCCATGATCCACGGATTGCCGATGAACGCCAGCAGGACCAGCATCGCGGCGGAGCCGAGATTGCCGATGACGATCATCGCCGGGCGGCCGAAGCGGTCGGACAGCGCGCCGCCATACAGGCAGCCGAAGATGCCGCCGAAACCGTACATGGAGACGATGGTGCCGGCCACGCCCGCGCTGACATGCATGTCAGACACCAGATACATGGAAAGGAATGACGTGACGAAGCGGCCCATCCACAGGATAAGCAGCGTGACCCACAAGCCCCAGAACATGAGGGGCAATCCGAAAATCTCTTTGTTCTTCTCCATTCTTGCCATCATATCGAGCAATATCGAGCGGACGCGACGCCAGTAGCCTTTTCCCGGGGTGCTGGGAGAATGGACAACTATGGCAATGAAAAAAGGACCGACCAAGGGGTCGGGTGGAAAGCATCGTAACGCGCTGAGGGGCAAGGGACCGACCCCCAAGGCCGAAGATCGCGTATATCACAAGGCTTACAAGGAAAAGCAGGCTACCAATCGTCGTAAGATGGCTGATCCGCGACTGGCGGCACGCCGTCGCGCGGCAAAGTTCAGCTCAGAATCCGACGATCTCGTCATCGGTCGCAACGCCGTTCTCGAAGCGTTGCGCTGCGGCGTGCCCGCGAGCACGCTGTATGTGGCCGCACGCATCGAACACGACGATCGCACGCGCGAAATCATTCGTCTCGCCGGTATTCACGGACTGAACCTCATGGAAGCCGACCGACTGGAAATGGACCGTATCGCACGCTCCTCCAACCATCAGGGCGTGGTGATGAAGGCGCAGCCGTTCCAGTATTCCTCGCTCGCCGAGCTGGTGGAACGCGCGGACAAGAAGTCTCGTGCCATGGAAGCGGCCAACTCCGCAAGCGCACGCATTGCGGCACGTCCGCTGTTCATCGCGCTTGACGGCGTCACCGATCCGCAGAATCTGGGCGCGGTCATCCGTTCCGCAGCCGCATTCGGCGCCAACGGCGTGATCCTGCCGGAACGTCGTTCCGCTTCGGTCACCGCAGCCGCATGGAAGGTGTCCGCAGGCGCAGCCGCGCACATGCCGGTCGCCCGCGTGGTGAACCTCACCAAAGCCATTGAAAGCCTGAAGGAACGCGGCTACTACAGCGTTGGTCTCGACGGTGGCGGCGACGCCCTCGTTGGCGAAACCGGTTTCGAAACCGATCCGCTGGTTGTGGTGCTCGGTTCCGAAGGCAACGGCCTGAGCCGTCTCGTACGCGAGACATGCGATTCCATCGCCGGCATCCCAATGTCGAACATGGTCGAATCGCTGAACGCTTCCGTCGCAGCGGGCATCACGCTGTATTCCGTCGCACGCGCCCGCCGCGAGGCCGGTGCCGCCGCTGACGCGAAGTAATCAACACGAAGCAACAGGAAGTAAGCACAACAAGGCAGCAAGTCCGAAATACATATGAGCGGATAGTCCATACGGATTATCCGCTCATTTTGTTGCGCAAATCTGTACTTGGATTGATTTTGCGCTTACCGCAGACCCACTCCCCCGCCAACGATCTCTCGCAACACGTTCTCTCACTTTCAAAAGTCAAAATTTTTTTGAGTTTTGAAAGTGAGGAGTGTGAAGGGATAACAAAAAGCGGAGGATTATTAGTGGTCCTCCGCTTAACGGCTCGGCCCTGCAATTTTTGACTGCGGCTACGCCGCAGACTCAATACTGCCTTCGGCGCGGCTATCGCCTCGTCTCAGGGCATATTGATAGAAAAAGCTCCAGTGGAGCTTTTTCTATCAATGCGCCCATACAGCTGCGTCGGGATCGTCGTCGGGGTTGTAGCCGTCGTCGGGATCGTCGTAGGTGTATTCGTCGTCGATCACACCGGAATCGGCTTCGGCGTTCAACGCGTCCACATCCTTCGTGGTGAGCTTGTACTGCGGAAGCACCTTCTCCACATAGCTTTGCACCGCCTCGGCCATCGGCACATCATGACCCGCCTTCTCGGCCAGGAACCAACGGTGGTCAAGCACTTCATGGAAGAACTGAGCCGGTTCGATCTGCGAACGGTATTCACGCGGAATCATGCGCACGGTCGGTTCGAACACTTCGCGCATCCAATCAGTGGCGACAATCTCAAGATCCTCACCCTCACGCCACGTCGAAGCGCGGTAGGCATCCAAATCGTTCAACAGTCGACGAGCCTGATTCTCCTGCACATCAAGACCAGTCAATCGCAGCAGCTTACGATTCGCATAGCCGGCATCGACCACACGCGGACGTACCAGCACACGCTTGCCATCTTCGGCGGTCTTCATCTCCAGCTCATCCACATCAAAACCAAGCTCATTGAGCTTGTTGACGCGCTTCTCGATCTTCCACATCTCATCCGGACCGAACTTGTCGGTATCAGTCAACGCGCTCCACAGCGAATGGTAACGATCCACCAAACGGTTGCCGATCGCAATTTCGTCAACACCGCTCGGCAGCAGCGAACCGGACGAAAGATCCATCAATTCGCCAATAATGTTCGTACGGGCCAAATCAACGTCGTACTCGCGCTGGCCTTCCGTCAGATTAATCTGCAGATCACCGGTTTCCGCATCAACCAAAAATGCGGAGAACGCGTAGGCGTCGCGCAGGAACAACACGTTCGACAGTGACACATCGCCCCAATAGAAGCCAGCCAAATGCAAACGCACCATCAGCACGGCCAACGCGTCGATCAGTCGTTCCGCGGTATCAGGGCGCAGATTACGCGCGAACAGCGCACGATACGGCAGTGAGAACTTCAAATGCTTGGTGACAAGGATCGCTTCCAGCGGCTCGCCTTCACGGCTATGACGGCCTGTGACCACGGCGATCGGCTGCACGGTCGGCAGTTCCAGCTTCTGCAGGCGACGCAGCAGCTCGTATTCTCGTTCCGCCACATTGCGCGTGATTTCCTTCATGGCGTACACTTCGTCGCCTACGTGCACGAAACGCACCACATGCCTGGAAATACCACGCGGAAGATTAGCCAGCAGGTCTTCCGGCCAAGTAGCCAGCGGCTTTTCCCACGGCAGGGTGAACATCTTTGGATTCGAGCTTGCGGCGGTGATTTTCAGCGCATGCGGCTCCGGAGATGAGGCAGCCGGATCTTCGGCCTTCACGGAAGTTGCTTTCAGCACACGGGGATCCATCTGTGGCAATTCAAGAGATTCCATGAATCAACAATTTACCTGTTGACCTACCCGAAGAAGCAAGTATGGACGAATCCGTTTCACCTGCCGATATGCGATGATCTCAATACTGGAATCTCACTATCCATCTCATATTACGATCGAATATTGCGATCGATGCTACAAACAGACATTACAAGCCGATATCGTGCTTGCGGAAAACAAAAGAAGCCCCGCACCGACGCGGGGCTTCTCCAACGAGACGATAAGAGAGGAAGAGCACGTCTCGTTTAATGGTTGACGGAAGTTCGCGCTTCCGCCAAGTTTTTATTCAGCCACCCGCCAGCCGATTTCCGTAAAGGATATTCCCCTGAAGAAACAGCCAACGGTTGGTTACTCGATATCAGCTCAGTTCAGACGCAGCTCGGTCGACGGAGCGAACAGGTGCATCTTGGACGGGTCGATCTTGATCTTGACGGTATCGCCGACCTTCGGGAGAGCACGCGGGTTCACGCGGATCGTGGTGAGCTTGTTCTGATCGGACATCATGGTGGATGCCTCGGCAGCGGAGCCATCGGTGATGATGTTGCCGTAGATGTAGCCATCGGAGCCCAGATCCTC
>ERZ773106.1258-NODE-1258-length-19323-cov-18.949294_pt1 | contig 19323 bp, 15 predicted proteins | sample MGYA00580572_ERZ773106 | MGnify/ENA primary metagenome ERZ773106 (study PRJEB29015, sample SAMEA2737868) | human gut metagenome | biome: human gut; feature: human-associated habitat; material: faeces | place: China | collected 2012 ... | reverse complement strand
TAGAAACTCGCTTCGCTCAAACATTCAGACTAAAACCGTATTCAGTGATAATTATTTTCAATAATCTTGCGATTACCATTAAAATTTTATAATGCGGAAAATAAAAATTACAAATTATTATTTTATAATTGTTTTTTTAATAATACCAAAATTCCCCGCGTTAGTAGATTTTACGGTAGCTAAAAGCTATTGGCAAAGATGAAATCATGGATACGGTTTTAGTCCAACTGTCTGAGCGAAGCGAGTTTTGAGCGTTGTAGACATGATTTCATCTTTGCCAAAGTAAAATCTAATATTGCGGGCATATTTTCTTTTTGATTCGTTTTTCTTTTAAATAAAAGAAAAATGAATAATCTCTTATGAGTGGGCGATTTTTTATGTTGGAGATATTTTCTGATACTTCGTTATTATTAGCTATTGGTATAGCTTTCATTTCTACCTTAATCCAATCCTTGACGGGTTTTGGATTTGCTATTGTTTCTACGCCATTGCTTTTAATGGTCTATGATGCCAAAGAAGTCGTTGTACTTTTGCAATTTTTATCTGTCGTTCTTGATACTGTTTTTGTCTTTTTTGTCAAAGATAATATTGATTGGCATTTTCTAAAACCATTGCTGATTGGTTCAGTAATAGGTCATCCTATTGGTATTCTCATCTATCTATTTGTGCCTACTATAGGATTAAAAATTTTCATTGCTTGTGTTATTTTATCATTTTTATTTCTTACCAAAATTTATCGTAAACAACTGACTGAAACATCCTGTAAAACTGGTGTTGTTGGTTGTCTATCTGGTATTTTAAATACTTCTACCAGTATGAGTGGCCCACCTCTTATTATTTATTTAACATCTACTAATCGTGATAAAACTTCTTTGCGTGCCACTTGTATTGCTTATTTTACTATTATTAATTACCTAGGTATCTTTGCTTTTTACTTAGCAGGAAAAGATTTTTCATTCGCTATTGAACAAAGTATTTATATCGTTCCATTCTGTTTTATCGCTTTATGGCTAGGTAATAAATTATTTCCTTATATTTCTCAAAAAATGTTTAATCGACTCGTCTTCGTTATGTTATTATTCAGTGCTTTATATACTATTTATTCAGCTATCAATTAAAGGAGAACTATATGAATAAAGTTGCTGTTGTTACTGGTGGCGCTAGAGGTATTGGCAAAGCCATTTGTGATGAATTCAAAGCTCAAAATATTACAGTATGTACTATTGATGTTTTACCTAATGATTATTTTGTTGGCGATATTGCTGATGAAAAAATATTGACGCAATTTGCCCAAAAAGTAATTGATGAACATACAAAAATAGATTATTTAATTAATAACGCTTGTCTTATGAAAGGTGGCTTAGCTACTGCTTCTTATGAAGATTTTCTCTACGTACTAAAAGTTGGTGCTGTAGCTCCTTTTATGCTTACTAAATTATTTATGAACCATCTTCAAGACAATGCTAGCATTGTAAATATTTCTTCTAGCCGTCATTTGATGAGTCAAGCAGATACTGAAAGTTACACTGCTGCTAAAGGAGCAATTTCTTCGTTAACTCATGCTATGGCAGTTACATTGCGTGGAAAAGCTCGTGTAAACAGTATTTCTCCTGGTTGGATAGATACTACAAATAGTGAATTTTCCTCAGCAGATAAACTTCAACATTTAGTAAATCGTGTTGGCGTACCCAAAGATATTGTAAATGCTGTGATGTTTCTTTGCAGTGAGAAATCTTCATTTATTACTGGTCAAGATATCATCGTTGATGGTGGCATGACGAAACAAATGATTTATCATGATGATTGCGATTGGTATTACAATAAATAAAGGTATTCTTCCTTGATACACAGAATTATATTATATAAATATCTATAATATAAAAATATGTATATAAGTATAGGAGGAATTTTTATGGGATTATTTGATAATCTTTTAGGCAATGCCTCTAAAGCAAATCTTGATGATATCCGCCAAGATTATGCTAAATTATTAGCTAATGGCGAAAGCATTCAACAAGCTTATGAAATCTTTCGCGATTTATTTATTTTTACCGATAAACGCCTTATCCTTGTAGATAAACAAGGTATTACAGGCAAAAAAACACAATATCATTCTATACCATATAAAAGCATAATACATTTCAGCATTGAAACAGCTGGTCATTTCGATTTAGATGCTGAATTAAAAATATATGTCGCTGGTATGGATATGCCTATTAGTAAAAAATTTGATAAAAGTTTAGATATTTATCAATTACAAGCTATTTTAGCTGAATATGTATTACGTTAAAATAAAAAGCTGGGTTTTAAATCCTTTATAGATTTAAACTCAGCCTTTTTTATCAATAAATTCAATATAAAATTATGAGGTTACTCTATGCAAACACAAGATTATTTAGCTCAAGAACTCCAACAAAGTCTTGCTAGCGCTCTTATAGATGATAAAATAAATTCCTTGCCTGATTTACAACCACAGATAATCTATAATGATTATAATAGTGGCTCTAATCTGTTAGTAGAACTACTTCAGGAATTACAAACTTGTAAACGATTTTATTTTGCCATAGCTTTTATCACCCAAAGTGGTTTAATTTGTCTTAAAGAATGTTTGAAGTTACTTCAAGAAAAAAACATCACTGGCGATATTTTAACCACTGATTATCTATATTTCAATCAACCAAAAGCTCTACAAGAATTGCAACAATATCCTAATTTAAATATTCGCATCTATACTAAAGAAAATTTTCATATCAAAGGTTATATCTTTGAACAAAACGATTATTACACTTTAATTGTAGGCAGTAATAATTTAACGCAAACAGCCTTAAAAGCAAATAAAGAATGGAGCCTAAAAATAAATTCTTTAGCAAATGGTGCTTTAATCCACAATACATTATCTCAATTTCAACAAATGTGGCAAGAATCCCTGCCTTTAACTGATATCTGGCTTAAACAATATGCTACTAAATATCATTCTTTACAAAAATTAAAAAGACAATTTGCTACAGCTCAAGAAAATATCTCTACTAATGATATTACTCCTAACAAAATGCAACAGGAAGCATTAAAAGCATTAGCAAAATTACAACAAGATAATAAACATAAAGCATTATTGATATCTGCCACAGGCACAGGAAAAACATATTTAAGTGCCTTTGCTGTCAAAAAAGCCAATCCTAAACGACTACTGTTTTTAGCCCATCGTGAACAAATTCTCAAACAAGCTTGTAAAACTTTTGCCAAAATAATACCAGATATCCAATATGGTATTTTATCGGCTAACCATAAAGATTTTCATAAACCTTATCTATTTGCCACCATAAATATGCTAAGCAAAGAAGAAAATTTAACTCAATTCACACCAACACATTTTGACTATATCATCATTGATGAAACTCATCGAGCTGGTGCTAGTAGTTATTTAAAAATCTTAAATTACTTTCAACCACAATTTTTATTAGGTATGACAGCGACACCAGAACGCACAGACGGTTTTGATATCTACCAATTATTTAACCATAATATAGCTTATGAAATTCGTTTAAATCAAGCTATGCAAGAAAATTTACTTTGCCCATTTCACTACTTTGGCATCACTGATATCACAGTTGATGATCAAGAAATCAATGATAATTCAACATTTAATGATTTAACTACAGACGCTCGCGTAACACATATCATCAATCAATCTCAATACTATGGTTTCAGTGGAGAACGTCTGCGCGGTTTAATATTCTGTAGTCAAATAGAAGAAGCCCAAATACTTTCACAAAAATTTAATGAGCGAGGATTTAATACCATTGCTCTATCAGGTAAAGATAGTCAAGAAACGCGAACTAATGCCATTCATAAATTAGAACAAAAAGAACGCTCTACAGGTCTTGATTATATATTCACTGTAGACATTATGAATGAAGGTATTGATATTCCTGCTATAAATCAAATAATTATGCTCAGACCTACAAAATCAGCCATTATCTTCGTTCAACAATTAGGTCGTGGGCTTCGTAAATATCCGCAAAAAGATTATGTAGTAATTCTTGACTTTATCGGCAACTATCAAAATAACTTTATGATACCAATAGCCCTATCTGGTGATACTTCTTATAATAAAGATAATATCCGTCATTATGTAGCAGAAGGAAATCGCTTCATCTTTGGTTCTTCTACCATTCATTTTGATAAAGTAGCCCGTCAAAAAATCTATAAAGCTATTGATAATGCTAAATTAAGCGATACAGCCTTATTAAAAAATGAATATCTACAATTAAAACAAAAATTAGGAAAAATTCCTTCTATCTTTGATTTTTCCCAGTTTGGTAGTATAGACATTTTAAAATTCCTTGATAAATTTAAAACATATCATAATTTCTTGCAAAAATACGATAAAGATTACACAATTAGATTTAATACAATTCAAGAAGAAATTCTTTATTTTATCTCATATCGCTTCGCTAAAGGCAAAAGAATTCATGAACTATTAGCTTTAAAATTATTATTAAAAAATACATCTCATTTATTAATGGATATAAAGCAAATCTTAACTACAAAATACCATCAAGAATTAACTGAGCAAATAAAAGTTTCATTAATACGCAATTTAACTAATCTATTTACTATTAGCAATGAGCAAGCTAAATTTAGTAATTGCATTTTCATCAAAGAAAATGATAATGATTACATCATCAATGATATTTTTAAATCAGCTTTACAAGATGAAAAGTTCTATTTTCAAATAAATGAAATTCTCGATTTTGCCTTAGAAAGATATCAAAAATACTATCAAAATAAATACAAAGATACTAATCTTGTCCTTTATCAAAAATACACTTATGAAGAAGTTTGTTATCTATTAAATTGGCCTCAAAAAATAAATCCTAATGCCATGGCTGGTTATTTCTATGAAAAGACAACACATACCATGCCAGTGTTTATCAATTATATAGCTCCGGATAAAAAAAGAGTGGATTATACTAATGAATTTTTAAGCAATACCTTGATTACAGCCTACTCCAAAAGCAATCGAAAATTAGACTCTAGTGATGCTAAACATATATATAATGCCAAAGAAGAACAAAATAAATTATATCTATTTGTACGCAAACCTAGTGAAGATAAAGAAGCTAAAGAATTTTATTTTTTAGGTGAAATCATAGCCCAAGGCAATCCAGAATTTGCACCTAAATATAATGGTTTTAAAATTCTCTATAAGTTAGATACACCTGTTAGAGCAGATATTTTCGATTATCTTACAACAGTAACCGTTTAAAATAAAAAGACATCTATAAAAAATGATAAGTTTCATAAACTTCCATTTCCATAGATGTCTTTTTTTATTTTGTTGGAATAATTTCTTCGATAGATACGCCATTTGGCACATATAATACCATTTTTGCAGAAATTCTTTTTACAGAACCATCTAATACATAGCAAGCACCATTCATAAAATCGCAAATACGAACTTGTTCACTTTGTTCAATTTTTTCGTAATTGATAAGTACAGCTTTAGAAGCTTTTAAAGCATCAGCAGCAATTCTTGTATCATTGAAATTAGTAGGTTCAAATACAAGTACATTCATATTTGGCTGTTTATATACTTTTAAACTAGGACGACGATTATTTTCTTCATAGTTATTAGTAGCAGATGATGTTGCTTCATCTCTTGTAGCTTCAGCTGTATTTGTGTAAATGGAAGGTCCATTTGCTACACGAGTAACATTAGGAGCTACTTTTACTGTTTGTCTTCTAGTTTCTTGTTTTTCATCAACTTTAGCTTCTATTTCTTCAACTTCTTCTGGAATTAGAAACTTAGTGATTTTTGATAAAAAATCCGCCATAATCTCACCTCAAATATCTCTTTTATAAACCATAAATATATTTTATATAAAATTAAAATAAACCCATACTAGGATAATTCTATATAAAATAAAAAAATCCTGCAAAAAACTGTAATAAATATTATTTTCATAAAATTTATTTGATTGTTTAACTAATCAAATAAATTCATAAATATGCTAAGAAGCGACACATATAAATGTCGCTTCTAACACATTATATACTATACTTAAAATTATTTTGCGTTTTTACGTAAACGTCCACGCTGAGATTTATCAAGAATAGTTTTTCTTAAACGAATGCTTTCTGGAGTAACTTCTACCATTTCATCTTTATTGATGAATTCAAGAGCCTGTTCAAGACTTAAAAGACGAGGTGGAGTTAAGCGAATAGCTTCATCAGAAGAAGAAGAACGCATATTGGAAACATTTTTCTTCTTGCATGGATTTACGTCCATATCAAGTTCACGAGTATTTTCCCCAATAATCATACCTTCATAAACCATTTGGTTTGGAGAAATAAACATTACACCACGGTCTTGAAGAGTATAAATACCGTATGGAGTTGTTTCACCTTGTTCAAATGCTACTAAAGAACCACGGCTACGACCTGGAATATCACCTTTATATGGAGCATATCCACGGAATACATGGTTCATAATACCATTACCTTTTGTATTAGTTAAGAATTCAGAACGGAAACCGATAAGTCCACGTGCAGGAATAGTGAATTCAAGACGTAAATAACCTTTTAATTCAGTCATATTGGAAAGTTCTGCTTTACGAGTACCAAGGGATTCCATAACTGTACCCATGAATTCTTGAGGTACTTCAATAGTTAAGTTTTCAATTGGTTCACAAAGTTGACCATTGATTTCTTTATAAATAACTTCTGGTTTACCAATCTGAAGTTCGTATCCTTCACGACGCATTGTTTCAATGAGAATAGAAAGATGTAATTCGCCACGACCAGAAACTTTAAATGTATCAGGGCTGTCTGTTTCTTCAACACGTAAGCTTACATTTGTTTCAGTTTCTTTATATAAACGGTCGCGTAAATGACGAGATGTTACAAACTGACCTTCACGACCAGCAAATGGGCTAGTGTTAACACCAAAAGTCATGGACAATGTAGGTTCATCAATATTAATGCTAGGTAAAGCTTCTGGATTTTCAGCATCAGCAACAGTATGACCAATACTTGCACTAGGAAGACCAGTAATTGCTACGATTTCACCAAGTTCAGCTTCACTAACTTCCATACGTTTTAAACCTTGATAAACATATACTTTACCGATACGTTCTTTAGTTTCGCCATCACCACTGATAACTACTACATTTTGACCTTCTTTGATTTTACCACGCATGATACGGCCAATAGCTACACGACCAACATATTCGTCAGAATCGAGTGTAGTTACCATCATTTGAAGAGGACCTTCTACATCACCCTGTGGCGCTGGAATTTCTTTAATAAGTAAATCCATTAATGGTTCTAAGCTATCGCTTTCATCATCAAGATCAAGTTTAGCAATACCATCACGAGCAATTGCGTATACAACAGGGAAATCAAGCTGATCATCATCAGCACCAAGTTCCATGAAAAGTTCCAAAACTTCGTCATAAACGTCATCAATACGCTGGTCAGGACGGTCAATTTTGTTGATAACAACGATAGGTTTTAAACCTTGTTCTAAAGCTTTACGTAAAACATATTTAGTCTGAGGCATAGGACCTTCAGAAGCGTCAACTAATAATAAAACGCCATCAACCATGTTGAGTACACGTTCAACTTCGCCACCGAAATCAGCATGGCCTGGTGTATCAACGATGTTGATTTTTATATCTTTGTACATTACAGCTGTATTTTTAGACAAAATGGTAATACCGCGTTCACGTTCAATAGCATTAGAGTCCATTACTCTTTCTGCTACCTGTTCGTTAGCACGGAAAATATGGCTTTGTTTAAGCATTGCGTCAACAAGAGTTGTTTTACCGTGGTCAACGTGAGCTATGATAGCGACATTTCTCAATTTGTTATTAGTATACAAAAAAATTCCTCCCAATGTATTAATGAATATATTATGTTTGCATCATATAAAAGATAAAATATCTCTTTACTAGTGTAGTATATCAATATCTTTATGTCAAATTAAAATACTAAAATAGCTAAAAATTTTTCTTTAGAGTCAAGGTCTTTCCAAAGAGATTTTTCCTAATTTTCCTGCTCTAAAATCCTTAAGCACAGCAATAGCAGTTTTTTCAGTATCTACAATACCGCCTTTTTGTAAAAATCCACGTTTTTTGCCTACCAAAGTAAATAATTCTTCACTAGTTTGTGGAATTTCATCTATTTTATAGCGTTCTTTTATATTTTTAGCATAATCATCTTTTAAACGCCATAATAAGATTTCAGCAGCACGTTCAATATCATAAACTTCATCACTAATAGCTCCAGTAAAAGCTAAATTCAATCCCACTTCAGGATCTTCAAATTTTGGCCATAAAATACCTGGAGTATCCAATAAATCAAGATTATTTTTTATTTTAATCCACTGTTTTGCACGTGTAACACCAGGTTTATCAGCAGTTTTCAATGAAGCACTGCCCGATAATCTATTTATCAAAGAAGATTTCCCTACATTTGGAATGCCTACAATCATTACACGAGCATTACGAGGTTTTACACCTTTATTAGCGAATTTAGCAGTTTTTACCTTTGCCAATTCATCTGCTACAGTTACTAATTGACGAATACCTTTACCATCTAAAGAATTGATTTTCACCACAGATTTACCCATAGATGTGAAATATTCTTCCCATTTATTATTGATATTATTATCTGCTAAATCAATTTTATTCAAAGCGATTAAATGCGGTTTTTTACCAATTAAATCTTTTAAAATTGGATTTGCACTGCTGTTAGGAATACGAGCATCACGAAGCTCAATGACCACATCAACTAATTTTAAATTTTCCACAATAATGCGTTTAGCTTTTGCCATATGCCCAGGGAACCAATTTAATTGAGCAAGTGTTCCTAAATCATCATATTGCATATTTTCTTCCATTAAATAAACTCCTCCTTATATTAATATTCAAATATCTATAACACAAAATTCAAATTCCAACAAAAAAGGCACTATCTTGTGTCAACTACAAGACAGTGTCTTATAAAAAGTATTATATACCAATATATATACAAAATCAAAATTTTTTTATTTTACACCTATAGCATTTATTTTATCTGGCTCTACTACAATAGTTTTTTCTATGCCATCTTGAACAATTACAAAAGTTGCAGGTTCAGATGAAAATATATCGACTAATTGTCCCATATTAAAATCTTCAAAATTATCGACTACACTTTTACCATTGATGCTAATTAAACAATCACCTGTTTTCATACCAGCTTTTGCTGCTGGAGAATTTTCTGCTACATTTATAATAACTCCATTATCTTTAATTTCACGACTAGAAGCTATTCCATAAACGTAACTATCAAAAAATACACGTTTCACAGAATTTAATACTGCCTTTAATTCTTTGACATTATCATATTCTTCAACTTCATTAGTGCCATTAGCATAAATTCTTTCATATTTACTAGAAAGTGTCATTTCTACATTATTGCCTTTTTGCACCAATTCACAAATAATATCTTTTTTATCACGATACATAAATTTATTATTTTTATCTACAGTATCCACAACATTAAACAATACAATTGTATTATCATCTTTTTCTACTAAATTAGTTTTTGCCGAAAATATACTTATAGCTTTGACTATACCATGTTTCACTTGCTCGATATTTGTGTTTTCAAATTCTTGATTAATACTACTAGCAAAACAATTAGCGGTAATTACCATTAACAGCATGAATAAAACTAAAATCTTTTTCATTAAAACCCTCTCCTTAAAACTTTCAAATTTTAATCTTCAAAAGTTTTAGCAACTGTTTTTAGATAATCAACAATTGTCAAATGTTGCGGACAATGACCTTCACAACTTCTACATTCAATACAATCAGAAGCTTTCGCATGAGTTTTTATCATATCTTGATATTTTTTCTTACTGCCAGACGCCATGCCAAAACGTTTTTCATTATTATATAACTCAAAAATCTCTGGTATTTGAATTTGCATTGGACAATTTTCTTTACAATAATTACAAGCTGTACAAGCAATAGCTGTTGTATCATTGATGATTTTTGCCACTTTAAAAGTTGTTTCAATTTCTTCTTTAGTAAGCGGTTTAAAATCTTCCATATAGCTCAAATTATCTTCCAATTGTTCCCACGTTGACATGCCAGAAAGCACCATAAATACATCATCTAAGCTACTAGCAAAACGAATTGCCCATGAAGCCACTGACATTTTTTCATCTTGAGTTTTCAATAAATCTATACCAGCCTGCGGAATATTTACCAATTTACCGCCTTTTATAGGTTCCATAACAATCACAGGTTTATGATATTTTTGGCATACTTCATAACATTTGCGAGATTGCACGCTATCGCTTTCCCAATCAAGATAATTTATCTGTAACTGTACAAATTCAATATCTTCACCAATTTCAAGTAAAATCTTTTCCAAAAATTCTGCTGTATCATGAAAAGAAAAACCTAATTTTTTAATCTTACCTTCCGCTTTCATTTGACGCAGAAAATCCATAGATTTAAATTCTTTGACCTTTGCATAATTATCAACGTCTAAACAATGCAATAAATAATAATCAAAATAATCTACACCACATTTTTCTAATTGTTCATCAAAAATACGTTTATTATCCTCTATGGATTTTAACTGCATTGTAGGCAATTTATCCGCCAATAAAAAGCTTTCTCGTGGATATCTTTTAACTAAAGCTTCCTTTACAAATAGCTCACTTTGATAATTATGGTACATGTAAGCAGTATCAAAATACTTAAAGCCCTTTGCCATAAAAGTATCAACCATTTTACAAAATTGTTCCATATCTACCTTGTTATTTTCCACATCAAGCATAGGTAATCGCATACAACCAAAACCAAGTTTCTTTAAATTTTCCATAATCCCACTCTCCTAAAATATATTTATTTAAATTATAATATTTTTTATAGATATTTTCTATGTTATAATCTTCCATCACTAAAATGATACTCCTATAAAAAATAATCTATAATAAATATCATATTTCTACAAAATTTATAAAATAATGGTACCTCTCATATATTTTCAAAATAACAAAAAGTCAAATCTCTAATAACAAAAGCTCTATAAAGCCTTATAAAATAAGTATAAAAATTAGTCAAAAAGTCAAAAATAATTGTTGACATTTTGACTAATTCGAGTATAATAATAATTGTAAGGACGTTAAGAGATACGAAAGATAAGAAGTGTCCCTTAAGATACTTACAAAATCTAAATTTTAATCTTATAATTTTACTAATAACAATAAATAAAAGTTAAATGCGGACTTGATAGTCCGTTTAATTCAAAACAAACTTTGACTTTTTGACTTTATTTATTGCTCTATACATGGAGGTTGTTATTTATGTTCGGTTTAGTTCCATTTGCAAAAAATATTGCTAAAAGTAATGATGATTTCAATAAATTATTTGATGTTTTCAATGAACCTTTCTTTCATGAACCATTTGCAAAAATGAATTCTTATGTAAAATCCTTTAAAGTCGATGTAAAAGATACTGATAAAGCTTACGAACTCACAGCTGAATTACCAGGCATCGCCAAAGAAAACATTTCTCTTGACTACAATAAAGGTTATTTAACAATTAAAACAACTACTACAAAATCCACAGAAGAAAAACCTGCTGAAAATACTAATGATAAAAACGAAAAACCTCAAGAAAAATATATTCGCCGTGAACGTTATGTAGGTGAAATGCAACGTTCTTTCTACATTGACGATATTGATGAAAAAAATATCAAAGCTTCTTATCAAGATGGTATTTTGACTGTAGTTTTACCAAAAGCTACTAAAGAAGAAACAACTACCCAAATTAATATTGACTAATTTCTTTTAAATAGAATTTGACTTTTAAACTTTTAGGAGGCATTTATTATGTTTGGTTTAATTCCTACATTTACAAATAATCTTGCATCTAGAGACAATTCTTTCAAATCTATTTTTGATGTTTTCAACGAACCATTTTTCCAAAACGCATTTGCTCCAGTAAATTCCATGTTCAATGCATTCAAAGTTGATGTAAAAGATACAGATAATGCTTATGAACTCACTGCTGAATTACCAGGAGTAAAAAAAGAAAATATCGCTCTTGATTATCAAAATGGTTATTTAACTATCAAAGCTACAATGCAAAATGAACAAAATCAGAATGAAGAAAGTAACTACATTCATCAAGAACGCTATTATGGCACAATGCAACGTTCATTCTATGTAGGTCAGATAGATAAAGCTAACGCTAAAGCTGAATATACTGACGGTGTTTTAAAAATGACATTGCCAAAACTTCAACCACAATCAACAACTACTCAAATTGATATAGATTAATATAAATTTATCCTTCCTCCTGCAACTCCTTTAAAATTAAATACGTTATAAATTAAAGATAGCCTTTATACTTGAGAACTTATCTATTCTTAGTATAAAGGCTATTTTTATTATTTACTTATGACATTTAATAATTTATCATAACTATTTACTACATCATAGATTACATCATCATTTTTTAGTTTTTCAAAATATTTCTTAGCACAATCTATCTTAGATTTTTCTATTGTTCGCAATTCTATTGAAGACATTGTACCTTTTGTTTCCGCCACAAAATAAATATGTTTTACACTACCTTCATAAAAAGCAATCGCCCAGTCTGGATTATATCTTCCCACAGGTGTAGGAATAAAAAATTTATTTGGCAATTTCACATATACAGCTACCTTATCTGATGTTTCTAATTCTGTAGCAAAATTTCTTTCAACTTTAGAATCATATACTAAATTGTCATATAAATGCTTACGCGTTTTCATTGCATTCACATCTAGTTTTCCTTTTAACGTATTTTCTGTAAATACATCTATATCATACGTTTTATCTAATAAACTATACTCTATATGACCAATTATAGTCGTTGCTTTTTCTTCATTGATTAAATTAGTAGCTTTGATAATAAATTCTTCTGGATTATTTTTAAATTGATTAAATACATTTTTCTCAAGCCCTACTAATATAGATACAATATCTTTGCGTATAAGCCCAGTACCTTCTACCAATTTGCCTACTAAATCATATTTTACACTACTATTAGCCACAGAAATATTTTTACTATCATATTCATTGCGTGTTTCTTTGACAAAGGCTGTACCTGATAATAAATCATCTTTGGATTTTATCTTATCCAATTGTCCTTTTTCAATTTTAAAATAAATCTTCGTTACATGTAGTTTTCGATTTAATGCATCTATTGCCTTATTTATAAAATCTTTGCTATTAAATTCTACTTCATAAATAGCTTTTTTATTTATTCTTGACCAAAGATTTTGGAACTCTCTCATATTATATTTTTCTACATTCAACTTTAACTCAACATTAGTATTATAAGCATTAGCAATATCAATAGATTTTTCATTATATATACTATCTATAATATCCAAAATAGATGAAGTATACTCTTTTATTTCTGGAGAAAATTCAATATTATCTTCTTTTCTATCTTCGTAATATTTATCCGTTAAATTTCCTTTTCTATCTATATATTTATTACTTACCAAATCATAATAAATAGTATCTACCATATCTTTATCTATAATTATTTGATTACCTTTATTATTTTTGATAATTTTACCTTCAAATAATTCTCTACTTACTACTTTTGGTCTATTTTCTAGGACTTCTGCTAATTCATTTTGCAATGCTTTAGCAAAGCTATCATAACTTTCACTAGCTATAATAGTCAATGTATTAATATCTTGTACATCTTCTCCCCATACAGTTTCATCCATACGTTCACCTTTTTGATTTACACATAGACGAAGACCACGACCTACTTCTTGACGCTTGCGGATTTCACTATTACTTTGCTTCAATGTACAAATTTGAAATACATTTGGATTGTCCCAACCTTCACGAAGTGCTGAATGTGAAAAAATAAATCTAACAGGTTCATCAAAAGATAATAATCTCTCTTTATCTTTCATAATCAAATCATATGCATCAACATCTTCACAAGTATTTTCTTTCTTATTTATCTTACCATTTTGCATACGACCTTTTTTATCAATTGAAAAATATCCTGCATGAGTTTTATTGGCACTTATATTTTCTAAGTATTCTCTATAACTATCACTATCTAAATCCAATTGGAATTCGTTTAAAACTTTTTCATATTCTTCTTCAAACATTTTGGCGAAAATACCATTTTGAGCCTGTCCAGCTTCATCATATTGCTTATAATGGCTTACCTCATCAATGAAAAATAAAGACAATACTTTTATGCCTTTGTTATATAGTTTTTTCTCCATATCTAGATGTGATAAAATCGTTTCTCGTATCTGAATACGTCGCAACTGTTCTTCATTGACTTCACCACATACTTGTCCAATATATACTCGCTTGCCGTTTAAAAACTCAATATAGTCTTCTTTACCATTGATACTGCTGACTACATAATTATTTTTATATTCGTCTAGCTCACCTGAATTATCATAAAGATTAAAACCTTCATTTACCTTCATGGTTTTTTTGCGAATAGTCGTTGCACCTTTTACATCAAATTGCAACATAGCAGTTGGAGCTTTTTCTGATAAATTTATTTTCTCAAGATAAACAAAACCTTCTGTAGCAGTTATCCCCTTTTGCATAATTCCCTTCACTGCTATTCTTTTTACCAATTTTTTATTATAAGCTTCCACTGCATCAAGGCGATAAACCATATTATAAATACTATCTTTTTTATGTGTAGCAGAATAACGCAATATAAATAAAGGATTAAATTTTTTCAATCCTTCTTTTGTCTTTGGTCCCTCTACTGATTGTGGTTCATCTATGATTAAAATAGGATTTGTTTTTGCAATGACATCAATCGGTTTACGCGAACGGAACTCATCTAATTCCATATAAATACGACGAGCATCTTTTCCTTTGGCATTGAATGCTTGTGAATTTATAATCATTGCATTAATGGCATTATCTGACGCAAAACTTTCTATTTCATTCAATCTTTGCGAATTATAGACAAAAAATCTTATCTTTTTACTATATTCTTGAGCAAAATGTTCCTGTGTTATCTGCAAAGATTTATATACACCTTCACGAATAGCAACAGACGGTACCACTATTATAAACTTACTCCAACCATATCTTTTATTTAATTCAAATATCGTTTTTATATAAGTATAAGTTTTACCTACACCAGTTTCCATTTCAATGGTGAGATTATATTTACCTTCTAATTTTTTAGATACAGCAATTTGATTTTCACGTTGAATTTTATTTATACGCTCTAAAATAGTATTATCATCTATCTGTACTTTTGCATTTGCCCAAGCATTATCATGTAAAACGATATTATCGCCACTATCTAATCTATAATTAATTGAACTATAAGGCTGTCCTGCAAAAATATCACAAACAGCATTTGTAGCATCTTGTTGAAATTTCTGATGTTTAAACTGTAATCTCATTTGCTCACCTCATTATATAACCTTTATATCAGTATCAGGAGCAATCATTTTAAAATGTTCAGCTACATTTATCTTTGTAGCTGAATCAACAAAACTATTATCAGAAAATACTACTTTTAATGCTTGTAATTTTGCAATTTCATCTATAGTTTTCATATCCAAATCTTTCTCGAAGCAAGCTACTAAATCTCCATCATTATAAATATGCACTTTATGACCATTGATTTCTTTTGTAGTATATGGTTTGTCTAATTCCAATCCCCAATCTACTAAACAGCCAAATAATAAATCTAAATCCGTTCTATCTTCTTTTGTATTTGACTGCATATTTTCAAGCATTCCTTGATCATATTCATCAGCACTATAATAGATATCCTTCATATTACTACTATCTAATTTCAATACTCTAAAACCAATATCCAAATCCTGCCCATTAAGCCCTGCTTCTTCTTTTATTTTCTCACCAGCACGACGAATACGTTCCTTGCCAATTTCACAAATATTTTCATAACCAGCCTTAAAAGCCTCACTCTTTTCATCTGTTTCTTCTGGTAATTGCACCATAATAAATTTACGCTTACCGCCATCTTCTGCATTTAACTGCATAACAGCATGAGCGGTTGTTGCTGAGCCACTAAAAAAATCCAAGACAATACAATCCTTAGAAGAAAACTGTATTATTCTTTTTAATATAGATGTCAATTTAGCTGTATCAAAAATTTTAAATTGAAAAAGTTTCTCTATTTCACTAGAACTACCAACCAATAAATCCGTCCATAAATTATTTAATAATATTTTATCTGTTCTTGGGATATAATGTTCAGCTTTACCAGTAGATGATTTACGTAATAAATCTATTTTTTCATTTTGTTTTGAATACCATCTATCAATTATATCTTGTGTTATAGTTTCTTCTGTATTTTGAGTTTCATTTAACATTTTTTGATAGTTTTCAATAGCTTTTAAACTACGTTCTTTACTCCATCTCCATTGTCCTTTATCTGGTGTATATCCAAACAATGGATATCTCATTGTTGGTCTATCAGTTCCTCTCCAATGATTATTCCATTTACTTTTTTCAGGATTTTCCAACACTTTCATTTGTTTTTTAAATCTATACGCACAATTTTTACTATATAATAATATATATTCTAATCCTTGTCCTAATTTATTCCATGTATCAAATTGCGCTTGTAAAGATTTACTTCCACGCCTAACAATAATTTGATTACGAAAATTATTTTCTCCAAATATTTCATTCAATATTTTTCGTAAATTATCTAATTCTTCTTCTCCGATAGATATAAAAAGTAATCCATCATCAGCCAATAAATTTCTAGCTAATATCAATCTAGGATAAATCATAGAACACCAATCAGAATGAAATCTACCATTAGTATCTGTATTTTTAAATAAACGATTGCCTTCTTCATCAAAAGAACCTTTGGCTTCTTCATATTCATCTATATTTTGTGCAAAATCATCTATATAAATAAAATCATTACCAGTATTGTATGGAGGATCAATATATATCATTTTTACTTTATTAAAATAACTATTTTGCAATAATTTGAGTACTTCAAGATTGTCCCCTTCAATATAGAGATTTTCTGTATTATCCCAATCCTTACTTTCCTCTATACATGGGCGTAGAGTCTTATTTGTAGTCGTATTTGCTTCCACTCTTGAAGCATTTTTTCCTACCCAAGTAAATTCATAACGTTCCGTTGTACCCCCCCCGATTATTTTATGTGAAAATTTTTGCATTAACCTATCTCTATCAACTACTTTCTGTATTTTACCATTTTCATCTCTAGCTTCTGTAATACAATCAGGAAATAAATTTCCTATATTTTCCACATTTTGAGCTACTATATCCATAGACTCCATTCTCATCTTCTCCATCTATTCATACCCCCATTTATTACATAAAATAAACTCTCTACCTCAACCTTATTCAGTTGAAGATAGAGAGTTTCTCTCACATTTGACATAATTAACAGTAATTATACCATTTTTTTATTCAAAAATCTATTACATTCCTTATTTGTCAATATAGTATCTATTTTTAATTATATCTTGCAAATCTAGATAATAAACCTTCTGCCTCAAAAAGTATTTTCCTTGTTTCTTTAGTAAATTCCAGTTCTCCAATTTTTATTGATGATTTATCTATATACTGTTCCACAAAAATAGCTTTATATATTAAAATTAAATTTTTTCTTACTACACTACTTTCCAGTTTAAAATTTTTTCCCAAACATAATAGCACTTTTAAGTATTCTATTATATCTTTATCCATTAATAAATTATTAATACATTTATAATTTTTTCCTGCTATAAAATTTTCATATTGATTATAATCTTTAATTTTTAAAGCTATTATTATTGGTAGAAAATAATACATCAAAAATTTATTGGTCATATTATTCTTATCCTTAAAATTATTATATATATACCTCTTGTTTTCTATTGCTATCCTAGTTATTTGATAAAATTTTAAAATATCTCTTAAATTAAGATTATATATTTTTATGATTTTTTTACAAATTATTTCATATATATCATCTATATCATCTTCATTAAATTTCATAAAGTTAAAATATTTTTCTAAATTAAAGTCATTAAGTATTATTATTAAATCAAAAAATTTATCTAAATATCTTTTAGCTTCAAAAGCTTCTCCATAATATTTTTTTATAGTATATTGTAACTGTTTTATATTTGTAGAAAAAACAAATGTTATTTTATCATTATCAAAATAATGTTTTATCTGTTCCAATAATTCTACCGCAAAAGTTGGTCTACATCTGTCAAGTTCGTCTATAAATATTACTAAACGTTCGCCATGTTCTAATAGTAAATTATTTAAAATATTATCTACTTGCTCTTTTATAGATTTTTGTTCTTTTATTTCTTTAAAAATATCCTTGTCTTTAGCTTTCACATAATCTAATAATTCTTTTATATCAATTCCTGAAAAATGTTTTACTATTGCGGATAAACCATCTTTTATTATTTTTTCCTTATTTATAGATATATCAGTTTCATTAGTATCTATCTTAGCAACTTTTATTATTTCATAAATCAATGATAATAATGGACTTTTTTGATTATCATTTTCCCATGCATTATAATAAACTGCTAAATATAAACTAATATTTTTATTTTCTACAGCTTTTTTATATTCAATATATTTTTCTACAATATTTCTTATTCTTTCTGAATTATATTGTTCATAATCATAACTATGTTCATTATATGCATCTAATATCATTTTTGCTTGTTTAACAAAAAAAGTTTTACCAGTTCCCCAATCATTATCTATTGCTATTGAAAAATTACCTTCTATATCGTGTAACAATCTAATAAATCTTGTTAATTCTATATTTCTACCTATAGTATCACTTTCTAAAGTTTCCAATAAAATTTCCTTATTAGGTTTTAATTCTAATGATTTCATACTTTTACCTCACAATACTTTATAATAAATATATAATCTTATATGTTATAATAAAAATTGAGATTTATTCTGATTGTGGTAGGTCAGCTTTTCTCTTCTATTATCTATTTATAAAAAACTGTTTTCTCTTTTAGAAACAGTTTTTTTCTTTATTACATCTCCTTACATATTGTACAAAAGTCAAAATTCTTCCCTATCATAAAAAATCACCTTCAAAAAAACATACAAAAAATTTATTCACATGAATATTTTATCACTCTAAATTAAAGATATACATATCTTTATAAACAATTACTTTATCTTATGATAGATTGTATAATGAAGTGCAACACCTAGAAAAATAAAAAACTCATTATGAATTTTCGTGTAAAATAAAGTTACCA
>ERZ773106.1257-NODE-1257-length-19326-cov-13.217166_pt1 | contig 19326 bp, 15 predicted proteins | sample MGYA00580572_ERZ773106 | MGnify/ENA primary metagenome ERZ773106 (study PRJEB29015, sample SAMEA2737868) | human gut metagenome | biome: human gut; feature: human-associated habitat; material: faeces | place: China | collected 2012 ... | reverse complement strand
GCCGCCGGAGCGGTGCTTAAGCCGTAAGGCGGGAATTATGCGGTGTTGCCTTAGGTTACAGTCGTGCAATAACCGCCTGGGTAAACTCCTTCGTTCCCGCGGTGCCGCCGATGTCGGCAGTGACGACCTTGCCCTCCTCGACCTGGGCCAGGATGGCGGCATTGAGCTTGGCGGCCTTGTCGGTCTCGCCAAGGTCGTTCAGCATCATGGCAAAGGCCATCAGGATGGCGCTGGGGTTGGCCTTGTCCTGCCCGGCAATGTCGGGGGCAGAGCCGTGGACGGCCTCATAGATGCGGGTGCTGTCACCGATGTTGGCGCTGGGCGCAAAGCCCAGGCCGCCGACGAGACCGGCGCACAGGTCACTGATAATATCGCCGTAGAGGTTCGGCGCGACGAGCACGTCGAACTGCTCGGGCTTCTGCACCAGCTTCATGCACAAAGCGTCGATGATGCAGTCGTCCGCAGCGATCTCGGGGTACTCCGCGGCGACCTCGCGGAAGGTGCGCAGGAACAGGCCGTCGGTCAGCTTCATAATGTTGGCCTTGTGGACTGCCGTGACCTTTTTGCGGCCGTTTTTGCGGGCATAGTCAAATGCAAAGCGGCAGATCTTCTCGCACGCGGGGCGGGTGATGAGCTTGACGCCGTTGGCGATCTCGTCGTTCAGCATATACTCGATGCCCTTGTAGAGATCCTCGGTGTTCTCGCGCACGATGACAAGGTTCACATTGTCAAAGCGGGTCGGTACGCCCGGCAGCGTGTGCACAGGGCGCAGGTTTGCATAGGTGGAAAAGCGCTGGCGCAGCTGCACATTGATGCTGCGGAAGCCCTTGCCGATGGGGGTGGCGGTGGGGCCCTTGAGTGCCCAGCCGCACGCTTCGATCGCATCCAGCGTGCCGGGGGCGATCAGCTCGCCGCTCTCGGCGGCGTACTCGGCACCGGCAGCAAACTCCTGCCATTCAATGCCGGTGTTCAGTGCGGCGGATACCTCGCGGACGCTCTCGGCAATTTCACGGCCAATGCCGTCGCCCGGAATCAGAACTGCTTTCATAAATAATACTTTTCCCCTTTCCCTGTCTTACTCTGCATTTTCTGCGGTATACCTAACATACTACCTGCTTTGGGGCCGGTTGTCAATCCGCATTTTTACACAATAGGCACATTTTGGGCCGCCGACTTAATTTTTTAAAGCATTCTCTTGAAAAATTTAGAAAAATTTTAAGTTTTCCTTGACGAATTTGCGGAAATGCTATAAAATCAATCTATCAGGCATATTGGTAAGGGAAGCCAGCAGTGATATGCGCCTGTATAAGTATGCAAAGTATATAAAATTGGTCAAAGAGAGGGGTACGCATGATGTATTACCCGGACGTCCCGGCCCTGGAGCCGGATGAGCTTGAGCTGCTCTGCCACGAATATCTGGAACACAACGCCACCCTTGACCCGCATCTGGCGGATCAGATGGGCGTCAAGCGCGGCCTGCGCAATCTGGACGGCACCGGCGTGCTGGCCGGCATCACGAACGTTTCCAACGTTATCGGCTATGACAAGAAGGAGGACGGCACCATCGTGCCCATTCCGGGCCGCCTGGTCTACCGCGGCATCGATATTGACACGCTGGCCGCCGAGGCCGACGCCCATGACCGCTTCATGTTTGAGGAGGTCATCTGGCTGCTGCTGTTCGGCTCCCTGCCCACGCAGGAGCAGTACGCCAAGTTCCGCAAGCTGCTGGAGCACCACCGCGAGCTGCCCCAGGGCTTTGCCGACGACATGATCTTAAATTCGCCGTCGCCGAACCTGATGAACAAGATGGCACGAAGCGTGCTGGCCATGTACAGCTACGACGAGCACGCCGAGGACAACAGTCTGCCCAACATCCTGCGCCAGAGCATCAACCTGATCGCCGAGCTGCCCACGATGATGGTCAACGCCTACCAGATCAAGCGCCGCGTCTATGACCGGTCCAGCATGTACTTCCACCTGCCCACCGAGGGCCAGAGCACGGCGGAGCATATTTTGAGCACCTACCGCGCCGACCAGAAGTTCACCCACGAGGAAGCGCGTCTGCTCGACCTCTGCCTGCTCGTCCACGCGGACCACGGCGGCGGCAACTGCTCGACCTTCACCTGCCGCGTGCTGTCCAGCTCCGGCACGGACACCTATGCGGCCATCAGCTCGGCCATCGGTGCGCTGAAGGGCCCCAAGCACGGCGGCGCGAACCTGAAGGTCATGCACCAGCTGGATTACATTCTGGAAAATGTCGAGGATCCGTCCAACGACGACGAGGTCCGCGAGTTCTTGCGCAAGATCCTCCGCAAGGAGCGCGGCGACGGCAGCGGCCTGATCTACGGCATGGGCCACGCCGTCTACACGATGAGCGACCCCCGTGCACAGATTTTGAAAACCCACGCCAAGAGCCTGGCCTACAAGAAGGGCTACGACGAGGAGTACGAGCTGCTGTGCAGCATTGAGCGCCTGGCCCCGCAGGTCTTTGCCGAGGAAAAGCACGGCCCGAAGAAGGTCTGCGCCAACGTGGACCTGTTCAGCGGCCTGATCTACCGTATGCTCGGCATCAGCGAGGACCTGTACACCCCGCTGTTTGCGATTGCCCGTGTGCCCGGCTGGTGTGCCCACCGCGTCGAGGAGGTCGAGTTCGCGAACCGCATCATCCGCCCCGCCTACAAGTACCTCGGCAAGCCGCAAGAGTACGTTCCGCTGGAGAAGCGATAAGATCGGTATTTTCCCGGTGCAAGTGTGCACCGGGATTTTTTGTTTGGGCAATACCGCATAATTCCCGCCTTACGGCTTAAGCATCGCCCCGGGGACCCTGCGGCTGCCACCTCGTTTTACGCCTTCTCGCTCTCCCACCGGGCCACCAGCGGGGCGGCCACAGCGGAAAGCGCCTCCCGTGCGGTGTTGATGGCATTCACGTCCACGGGGGTCAGCTTGTCGGCCTTTTTGTGCTTCAGAACGCGCTCCAGCGTTCTTTCTGCTTCTTTGATTTTAGTACGGGTCTCGCGGTCCAGCGCCTTGCCGGCCTTGCTGCCCAGCGCGGTGTTCACGCGGTAAAGCGCGGCCTCGCCGGCGTTCAGCGCCTCCAGCGCGGCCTTGCGCTCCTTGTCCTGCCCGGCAAAGGCGGCGGCGTTCTCCTTGGCGCGTTTGATCTCGTCCTCGGTCAGGTTCGATGTGCCCGAGATCGTGATGCTCTGCTGCTTGCCGGTGTCCATGTCGCGCGCCTTGACCTTGACAATGCCGTTGGCGTCGATGTCAAACGTGACCTCGATCTTCGGCACGCCCGCCCAGGCGCGCTTGATGCCGCGCAGCGTGAAGGTGCCCAGCAGCTTATTGTCTCTGGCAAACTCTCGCTCGCCCTGCAGCACTTTAATTTGCACCGTGTTCTGGAACGGCGCGGCGGTGGTGAATACCTTGCTGAACCGCGTCGGGATCGTGGAGTTGCGCTCGATCAAATGCGTTGCCACGCCGCCGACAGTCTCGATGGAAAGGGTCAGCGGGGTCACGTCCATCAGCAGCAGATCCTCGCCGGGGCCGGAGAGCATCTCGCCGCCCAGACGTCCGGCCTGCACCGCCGCGCCCAGTGCAACGCACTCGTCGGGGTTCAGCGATTTGGACGGCTCGAGACCGGTCATCCGCATGACCTTGGCCTGCACCGCCGGGATGCGGGTCGAGCCGCCGACCAGCAAAACCTGATCCAGGTCGCTGGCCGAAAGGCGTGCGTCGCTCAGGGCGTTGCGCACGGGCAGGGCGGTGCGCTCGATCAGATCGGCGCAGAGCTCCTCAAATTTAGCGCGTGTCAGCGTAGTTTGCAGGTGCAGCGCACCGTCTGCCGCCATCGTGAGGAACGGCAGATTGATGTCGGTCTGCTTCGCGCTGGAAAGTTCTTTTTTCGCCTTTTCGGCCTCCTCGCGCAGGCGCTGCATCGCCACGCGGTCATTCGTCAGGTCCACGCCGTGTTCGGCCCTGCACCGGTCTGCCAGCCAGTTGACGATGCGCTCGTCAAAGTCGTCGCCGCCCAGAAAGTTATCGCCGCAGGTCGAGAGCACCTGCACGATGCCGTCGCCGATGCGGATGAGCGACACGTCAAATGTGCCGCCGCCGAGGTCGTAGACCATGACGGTCTGGGTGCGGCCATTGTCCAGCCCGTAGGCCAGCGCCGCGGCTGTCGGCTCGTTGATGATGCGGCGCACGTCCAGCCCGGCAATGCGCCCGGCGTCCTTCGTGGCCTGGCGCTGGGCATCGTTAAAGTAGGCGGGCACGGTGATGACCGCCTCGGTGACAGGCTCACCGAGATACGCCTCGGCATCGGCCTTCAGTTTTTGCAGGATGAGGGCGCTCAGCTCCTGCGGCGTGTAGCATTTTCCGTCGATGGGCACGCGGGTCTCACTGCCCATCAGCCGCTTGACGCTGGACACGGTGCGGGGGGCGTTCGTCACGGCCTGGCGCTTGGCGGGCTCGCCCACCAGCCGTTCTCCCACCTTGGTGAACGCGACGACAGAGGGCGTCGTGCGCTGCCCCTCGGCGTTGGGGATGACGACGGGCTTGCCGCCCTCGACCACCGCCACACAGCTGTTGGTAGTCCCCAGGTCAATTCCGATTATTTTTGCCATGGTGGTGCTTGTCCTTTCAAAAAAGACACTTTTGAATCATAATTCTATTGTAGCGCCTGCCGCCGGGAAAAGTGTTGCGATTTCGTAAATAAATTTGGGCGAATTTTATAAACCTGCGGGGCCACCTTCCCCCCAGGGGGAAGGCTAAGAAAATGTTGACGCACACGCCCCAACGTGCTATAGTTAGTTTAAAGCACTAAAGAGGGGGATTCCTATGGCACGCACCGCGGCAGTCACCCGCAATACGCGGGAGACACAGATCACGCTGACGATTGACCTGGACGGCACCGGCAGGGCCGACCTGCACACGGGCATCGGCTTTTTTGACCACATGCTGGACGGCTTCGCCCGCCACGGCCTGTTTGATGTAAGCGTCACCTGCCGCGGCGACCTGGACGTAGACTGCCACCACACCATTGAGGACATCGGCATTGCGCTGGGCACGGCCATAAAAGAAGCGCTGGGCGACAAGGCCGGGCTGGTGCGGTACGGCAGCTGTATGCTGCCGATGGATGAGACGCTGGCACTCTGCGCCGTCGATCTGGGCGGGCGGCCCTACTTTGTGTACGACGCCAGCTTTGCATGCCAGAGCTGCGGCGGCATGGACACCCAGATGGCGCGGGAGTTTTTCTACGCCGTATCGTACAGCGCCATGATGAATCTGCATCTGAAGGTGCTCTACGGGGAGAATGACCACCATAAGCTGGAGGCCATGTTCAAGGCGTTTGCCAAGGCGCTGGACGCCGCGACGCGCAGAGATGCGCGGATCGACGGCGTTTTGTCCACCAAGGGGACGCTGTAAGGGAGATGCTCGGCGGCGGGAACGACGGGCGCCTATAGAATCCGCCCGCAGCCGTTTCCCGCCGTGGACAGCATATACAGTAGGAGGGAAAGCAGTATGTACAAGGACATCATCGACACCATCGGCTTTGTGGAGAGCTACGACCCCGAGCTGGGCGCGGCTATGCAGCGTGAGCTGGGCCGCCAGCGGCAGAACATTGAGCTGATCGCCAGCGAGAACATCGTTTCCCCCGCCGTCATGGCGGCCATGGGCAGCGTGCTGACGAACAAGTACGCGGAAGGGTACCCCGGCCACCGTTATTACGGCGGCTGCCAGTACGTCGATCAAGTCGAGCAGATCGCCATTGACCGCGCCTGCAAGCTGTTCGGTGCGAAGTATGCCAACGTCCAGCCGCACTCCGGCGCACAGGCCAACCTGGCCGTCTACTTTGCACTGCTGAACGTCGGCGACACCGTCATGGGCATGGATCTGTCCCAGGGCGGCCACCTGACCCACGGCTCCCCCGTGAACATGAGCGGCAAGAACTACAACTTTGTCTCCTACGGTGTCTCCGCCGAGGATGGCCGCATCGACTACGCCGCACTGGCCAAGCAGGTCGCAAAGGTCCGCCCCAAGCTGCTGGTCGCCGGTGCGTCGGCCTATCCCCGCGCCATCGACTTTGAGAAGCTGGCCGAGATCGCCCACGGCTACGGCGCGATGCTGATGGTCGATATGGCGCACATTGCGGGTCTTGTTGCAGGCGGCCAGCACCAGAGCCCCGTGCCCTACGCCGACGTGGTCACCACCACGACCCACAAGACGCTGCGCGGCCCCCGCGGCGGCCTGATTTTGACCAACAACGAGTATATCATCAAGCGCATCAACTCCGCCATCTTCCCCGGCACGCAGGGCGGCCCGCTGGAGCACGTCATCGCCGCGAAGGCCGTCTGCTTTGGCGAGGCGCTGAAGCCGGAGTTCAAGGAGTATGCCCGCAAAATCGTTGAGAACGCGAAGGCGCTTGAAGCCGAGCTGACCGCCCGCGGCGTGAAGCTGGTCTCCGGTGGCACGGACAACCACCTGCTGCTGATCGACCTGACCGACGAGGACTGCACCGGCAAGGAGCTGGAGCACAATCTGGACGAGGTGCACATCACCGCGAACAAGAACACCGTCCCCGGCGAGAAGCGCAGCCCGTTTGTGACGAGCGGCGTGCGCATCGGCACCCCCGCCGTCACGACCCGCGGCATGGGTCCCGACGAGATGAAGGTGATCGCCGACTGCATTGCAGACTGCGTGTTTGACTTTGCGAACAAGAAGGACGAGGTCGCCAGCAAGGTCGAGGAGCTGATGAAGAAGTTCCCGCTGTATGAATAAGCCTTGATTGAAAAATACCGCTGCCTGTGGTTACACATGGGCAGCGGTTTTTGTTTGTGCGCAGGGTTGACGGCGGCGGAAGGTTTACGGATCGCCGCTGTAGGGGGCGGCGTCCCCGACGCCCCGCGGAGGTGAGCGGCGGCGGGAGGCAGCGGAGGGGTCAAGACCCCTCCCTACGATGCAAAGGATAAACGGGTGGCAACGGCAAGGCTGCGGGCCGGGCGTGCCCGGCCCCTACGGACTTCTGTTCCCGGTTCAGAAATTTTCCAAAAATAATCTAGCCAACGCACGCATAATATGTTATGATAATAAGCTGAAGACTTGTAGTGTGCCCAAAGGGCACAGCCACATTGAACAAAGGGAGTCTTTTTGATGAATACAAATTCCAAGCTGCGCGTCGCACTGTTCTTCGGCGGCGTTTCCAGTGAACATGACGTCAGCTGCGTGTCGGCCTCGGCCTGGCTGCGCGCACTGGGTCAGAAGCCTTGCGCGGACAAATATGAGGTTTTCCCCGTGGGCATCACGAAGGATGGCCGCTGGCTGGCCTGCCGCCCCACGCCCGAGGCTATGGCCGACGGCAGCTGGGAGCAGGGCGACTGCACGCCCTGCGTGCTCAGCCCGGACCGGAAGGACCACGGCATCTGGCTGCTGAAGGACGGCAAGGCGGAGCTGGTCCACATTGACATCTGCGCACCCGTCATGCACGGCAAAAACGGCGAGGACGGCACGATCCAGGGCCTGTTTGAGCTGGCCCGCATCCCCTATGTGGGCTGCGGCGTGCTGGGCAGCGCCGTCTGCATGGATAAGGCCGTCGCCAACGCCCTGATGGACGCCGCCGGGGTCCCCCACTGCAAGTGGGTCGCCGCCAGCCGCGCCGATCTGGAGCTGAACGGTCCTGTGGTGCTGGACGGCATCGAGGCAAAGCTCGGCTACCCCATCTTCGTCAAGCCCGCCAACGCGGGATCCAGCGTCGGCATCTCCAAGGCTGCGGACCGCGCCGCGCTGGAAAAGGGCGTCGAAATCGCCCTGCGCGAGGACGACAAGGTCGTGTTTGAGGAGTTTGTGGACGCGCAGGAGGTCGAGTGCGCCGCCATCGGCAACCCCGATGACCCGTCCACCGTCTCCACGACCCGCCCGGGCGAGATCCTGGCCGGGGCCGAGTTCTACACCTACGACGACAAGTACAAAAACGGCGTGTCCCAGACCGTCATCCCCGCGCATCTGAACGAGGAAAAGCTCGACGAGGTCCGCGCCGAGGCCCGCAAGGCGTATCTGGCGCTGGGCTGCTCCGGCCTGTCCCGCTGCGACTTCTTCGTTGAGCGCGGCACCGGGCGGGTGCTCTGCAATGAGCTGAACACCCTGCCGGGCTTTACGTCCATCAGCATGTACCCCAAGCTGATGGAGCACGAGGGCTACAGCTATCCTGCGCTGGTCGACAAGCTGCTGACGCTGGCCGTCCACCGCCGGAAGGGGGCCTACTGATGGACACACGGCCCATCGGCGTGTTTGACAGCGGCCTGGGCGGGCTGACCGCCGTGCGCCAGCTGCGCCGCGTGCTGCCCGGCGAGGACATCGTCTACTTCGGTGACACGGGCCGCGTGCCCTACGGCAGCCGCGGGCGGGACATCATTGTCCAGTACGCGCGGCAGGACATCCGCTTTTTATTGCAGCAGGACGTGAAATTTATCATTGCCGCCTGCGGGACGGTGTCCTCGACCTATCCGCCGGAGGAGGCCGCCAGGCTGCCCGTGCCGTTTACCGGCGTTGTGGGTGCCACGGCCCGCGCGGCGGTGGACGCGACGCGGAACCGCAAAATCGGCATCATCGGCACAGCGGCCACGGTGCGCAGCGGATCGTATGCCGCCATCATCCGCGACATGATGCCCGACGTGCAGATTTTTGCCCGTGCCTGCCCGATGTTTGTGCCGCTGGTCGAGAACGGCTACTTCAACGACGGCAACCCGGTCACAAAGCTGATCATTGCGGAGTATCTGCAGGAGCTGAAGGACGCGGGCGTTGACACGCTGATTTTGGGCTGCACCCACTATCCCCTGTTGAAAAAGATGATCGGGGACTTTATGGGCGACGAGGTGCATCTTGTCGATTCCGGCAAGGTCACGGCGCAGGCCGCCGCGGCGGCGCTGGACGATTTAGGGCTGCTGAACGGCAAAAAAGTAGGCGGCACCGCGCGGTATTTTGTCAGCGACACCCCCGACAATTTTGACGAATTGGCACACACGTTTCTGGGCGAGTACGCCGGCGGAACGGTGGAAAGAATCGCGATTGAGACGTACTAGGGGAAAAAGGGCTTCCCCCATCGGGGGGAAGCTGTCACCGAAGGTGACTGATGAGGGGCGGGTTGCCGTGGCCGCCCATTTACCGGGCAACGACGGAAGGTCGCCCCTCATCCGGCCCTGCGGGCCACCTTCCCCCGAGGGGGAAGGCTTTAGCGTAGAGGTACACCATGGAAGAAAACTATCTGATCACCATCAAGGGCACGATGGAGCAGCGGGGCGACACGGATACCGTGGAGCTGATGACCCGCGGCTCGCTCGTCCACAAGGACGGTGCCTACTATATTGTCTACAAGGAGACCGAGACCACCGGCTATGAGGGCTGCACAACGACGGTCAAGGTGGCCGAGGACGCGCGCAAGGTCTCGATGCTGCGGTTCGGCAAGCAGTCGAGCCAGCTCATCATCGAGAAGGGCACGCGCCATCTCTGCCATTACGAGACCGGCTACGGCTCTGTCAGTCTGGGCGTGGCCGCCGACGTCATTGAGCAGCGGCTCGACGAGAACGGCGGCAGTCTGAAATTCAGCTACACCCTCGATTCCGGTGCCGAGAGCTTCATCAGCCGGAACTTAGTCGATATTACGGTGGATAAACTGCCGGAGGCGTAAAAATTCGCTTCCCTGTAGGGGCCGGACATGTCCGGCCCTCAACCTACCGAAAGCGCTCTGTAAAGGCAAAGCAGCGGGCCGGGCATGCCCGGCCCCTACAGCGTTATCATAGAAAATCCCCCACAGGAGGTTCATCATGGATTATAAAAACTACAACCCGCGGGCGGCGGCGCTGGCACAGGCGCGCACGCTGCTGACCGACGCCGTCAAGGCGGCTGTCGCCGACGGCACCCTGCCCGAGGCCGCACTGCCCGACTTCATCGTCGAGATCCCGGCTGACGTCAAAAACGGCGATATTGCGTCCAACGTGGCCATGGCCGGTGCGCGCGCCTTCCACAAGGCACCGCGCCAGATCGCAGAAGCCATTACCGCAAAATTGCAGCTGGACGGCAGCCTGTTTGACCGCTTTGAGGTCGCCGGCCCCGGCTTCATCAACCTGTTCCTGGGCCAGGACTGGTTCACCAGCGTCGTGCGCGCCGCTGTCGCCAACCCTGAATATGGCCGCACCGACGCGGGCGCAGGCAAGAAGTATAACGTCGAGTTCGTCTCCGCCAACCCCACCGGCCCCATGCACATGGGCAACGCCCGCGGCGGCGCACTGGGCGACGGCCTGGCCGCCTGCCTGGACTGGGCCGGCTACGACGTGACCCGCGAGTTCTACATCAACGACGCGGGCAACCAGATCGAGAAGTTCGGCAAGAGCCTGGCCATCCGCTATCTGCAGCTGTACAAGGGCGAGGACGCCTGCCCGCTGCCCGAGGAGTGCTACCAGGGCGCGGACATCATCGCCCGCGCCAAGGAGTTTGCCGAGGTCCACGGCGACGCTTACGTCAACAAGGACTTTGACGAGCTGAAAAAGGCCATCGTGGCCGACGCCCTGCCCAAGAACATTGCCGGTTTGCAGCGCGATCTCGGCAAGTATCGCATCAAGTACGACGTCTGGTTCCACGAGAGCGACCTGCACAGCTCCGGCGCAGTCAAGGCCGTGGTGGACAAGCTGCTGGAGACCGGCGCGTGCTACAAGGCCGAGGACGGCGCGATCATGTACCGCAGCGCCCAGTACGCCGCCAAGTACGGCGTCGTCAACAAGCGCAAGACCGACGACGGCAGCGAGGAGGAGGCCAAGGACGAGGTGCTCGTCCGCGCCAACGGCATCCCGACCTATTTTGCCGCCGACATTGCCTACCACTACAACAAGCTGGCCGTGCGCGGCTTTGACAAGGCCATCGACGTCTGGGGCGCCGACCACCACGGCCACGTCGCCCGCATGAAGGGCGCGATGGACGCTATCGGGCTGGATGGCAGCCGTCTGGACATCGTGCTGATGCAGATGGTCAACCTCATGCGCGACGGCAAGCCCGTGCGCATGAGCAAGCGTACCGGCAAGGCCATCACCCTGACCGACCTGCTGGACGAGGTGCCCATTGATTCCGCGCGGTTCTTCTTCAACCAGCGCGAGAGCTCGTCCACGCTGGACTTTGACCTGGACCTGGCCGTGCGCAACGACAGCGAGAACCCGGTCTACTATGTGCAGTACGCCCACGCGCGTATCTGCTCGGTGCTGAAAAAGCTCGAGAGCGAGGGCGTGAAGTTTGAGGGCGCGGACGCCGTGGACGCCAGCGTGCTGACAGACCCCGCCGAGCAGGCGCTGATCCGCCTGCTGGCCGCCTTCCCCGCCGAGATCGCCGCCGCCGCCGAGAAGTACGACCCGGCGCGCATCACCCGCTACTGCATCGACGTGGCGTCTGCGTATCACCGCTTCTACAACGCCTGCCGCATCCTGGATGCCGAGGGTGCCGTTCAGCAGGGCCGCATCGCGCTCTGCCTGGCTGTGCGCGGGGTCATCCACAACATTCTGACGATGTTCAAGGTGAACGCACCGGAGACGATGTAAAAGTAAAGCTAAAGCCTTCCCCCTTGGGGACAGCCTCCCCCGATACGGGGGAGGTGGCGCGCAGCGCCAGAAGGGGTGCGGTGGTCCCGCAGGGCCGGATGAGGGGCAAGTTTTTTGTAGCTGCCCGCAAACGGGTGACTATGGCAGACTTGCCCCTCATCAGTCAGTGGTCGGGGCCACTGACAGCTTCCCCCAAAGGGGAAGCCATACAACAAAAAGCCGCCGCTTCCCGGGAAAAGAAGCGGCGGCTTTGCTTTGGCGTACACGCGCCCAACATATCTATTATACCACTTTTACTATGTGTTATTCAATCCTGATTATGCACAAATATTGCATATAAAGGTTGTGCGGTCTGCGAATAGACGAAACCTTAGGGCTGTGGTATAGTATAGTCACAGAAAGAAAACAGCCGGAGATAAGGAGATAAGAACTCCAAGCGAAGCCACTTTCCAAAAGGCTCTTCAGCAAAGTCCCATCGTGAACAGATCGACATCCTGAAGAAGATTTTCCGCAAGCTGCCCAAAGTCGGGGAGTGAAAAAGGAAGCACTTCAGGGACTCCGATCCAGCAGCACGAGGGCAAAGGAAGAGACCGGAAAGAAATTGTAAAGGCCGCCGGCAGTATTTCGTAAGGAAGGAGGCTCAAGTCCAATGGCAAACTTCAAAGATCCCATTCATCACCGGCGGGCCTGGGCCTGCTGAAAACGCAAGAACCGCATCCGAAGCCGCAAGTCATAACTTGTAAAAGATTTAAAAACAGCGATGCACGGTTGCTTAGCAGTTATTTAGCAGACTCAGGGGCCGTCAAAAAACAGACCCCCGCATGAGATATAGATTAGGATGAAAGAAGGCTGGTAGAGATGACCGTCACCACTCCGCCGAACAGGATGTACCTGAACTTCACCTGATCCATAAGGAGATACTCCAATGTACTAGAGTTAAGAGGCTTTGGTCCTCGGCATCAGACCCATTACCCCAAGAACGATCTTAATAACAAACATTACTCCGTTCCACAAATGCTTTTGAGCAAATAACGAACCAGAGGGTAAGTCCAATGAACAGTTAGTTAAGGTCTTGAAAGGGCAATCAAAATTCGCGTAAAGATAGGATGATTCCCATGACGATGCGGAAACAGTCCGAAAAATAACGAAAAGGGTTATGAGGCTATGACTCCGAAGAAGTAAGACCGCCGGGGCGAACGAAATGTTCGCCCCGGCTTTTTGTTTGGTATGGGTGGTTAAACGGCAGTGGGATATGACGGGAGGCTGCGGCTACGGAATGTAATAAAGTGGGATGTAGGGCGGCCTGCCCCCAGGCCGCCGCGGAGGTTTACGGCAATGCGAAGCCTTACGGTTTGCCGCTGTAGGGGGCGGCGTCCCCGACGCCCCGCGGAGGTTGGCGGCGGAGGGGTCAAGACCCCTCCCTACAATGTAAAAGATAAATGGGTGGCAACGGCAAGGCTGCGGGCCGGGCGTGCCCGGCCCCTACGGAATATGGTAATGTGGGATGTAGGGCGGCCTGCCCCCAGGCCGCCGGGGAGGTTGGCGGCAATGCGAAGCCTTACGGGTCGCCGCTGTAGGGGGCGGCGTCCCCGACGCCCCGCGGAGGTGAGCGGCGGCGGAAGGTAGCGGAAAAGAAAGCAACCTTCCGGGAGGCTGCCGTCTCCTGTCACAGCATACACCGCATAACCTTCGTCGCCTCGACAAAATCCTGCGACTCATACAGCCGGATAGCGTTCTCGTTCTGGGCCAGCACGTTCAGCTCTAAGTACTCCAAGCGCCGGTTGCGTGCCCAGCGCTTGGCGGCGGCCAAAAGCTCGCCGCCGACGCCCTGCCCGCGCACAGCCTCGTCCACGGCCAGATCTTCCAGCCGCGCATAGCGGTGGGGCAAAACGCAGCTGAACTCCGGCGTCCAGCCCGCGTAGCCGACCAGCGCAAAGCCGGCAACTGCGCCGCCGCGCTCCGCCAGCAGGAAATCCGCGTCGTCGGCGCGGATGGCCTTGCGGATCTCGTCCTCCTCCCGCGGGCCTTCGCAGAAAAACTCCGGCTGCATCGCAACCAAAGCGCTGTCCAGCTGGTGGTACAGCGCGAGAATGGCGGGAATATCCGCCTCCGCCGCCGGGCGTATCACAGTCTTTGCGGCCATCTTGTCCTCCCCTTCTCCTACATGCGTGTAAACCAAAAACCGGCGGACGCAGTTGTCCGCCGGTGCAAATCACTTGATTTCCTGGATCGTGTACTTGAAGCCGTACTCCTCCTGCAGCTTCTTGACGGCAGGCTCGCAGTCCTCAATGAAGGTCGCAGAGTAGACGCTCTGACCGTTGTGGGCCTTCTTGTACTCCTCGACGATCTCGTTCAGCTTGTTCCAGCCCTCGTCAGCCTTGGCCTGGTCCATATCCTGCGGGAAATCGATGATAAATTCGCGATGCTTAGGGATGCGTGCTTTCATAGTAAGTCACTCCTGAAAAATTTGTTTATACATACGCGGCATGTTGTCATGTAGGGGCGGCCATTGGCCGCCCGCGCCTTTATGCGGGATGCTCCCTGCGGGCGGGCAATGCTCGCCCCTACAGATTTTTGCCATACCGAATATACCAAAAAGGTTACACGCCAAAGCAAGCCCTGGCGTTGGCCGCGGTCTGGTCCAGCACGGCCTGGGCGTCCATATCCCAGAGCGTGCCGATGTACGCGGCCACATGGACAATGTTACGGCTGTCGTTGCGGGTGCCCCGCACCGGTTCGGGGGCCATGTAGGGGCAGTCGGTTTCCAGTAAGGCCCGGTCATGCGGGATGGCCGCCAGCACCCTGGCCGCGCGCTTCGCGCCCTTGTAGGTCACGGCGCCGCCAAAGCCCAGGTACATGCCCTGCTCCACCAGCCAGGCCGCGTCGTCGGCACTGCCGCTGTAGCAGTGCAATGCGCCGCGGGGCTTGTATTTGCGCAGCAGCTCGTACATTTCGGCGTGGGCCTCGCGGTCATGGACCGACACGGGCAGGTCGAACTCCTTGGCAAGCTGCAATTGTGCTTCAAACAGGTCGTACTGCTCCTGCCGCGGCACGGGCCAGTGATGGTCCAGCCCGATCTCCCCCACCGCCGCAACAGCCTTGTCCGCAAACAGCGGGCGCATGGCGGCCAGCTCGGCACGCCAGTCCCCGTGGTAGACGGCCACCGTGGCGGCGTTCTCCTCGATCAGGCTCTCCGGGTGGATGCCCAGCGCGGCGTGGAAGTAGGGCGCGGCGTGCGCCAGCTCCAAAACCTGCGCAGCATCGCCGGAATGCGTGGCACATTCCAGCACACCGACCACGCCGCCCGCGGGCAGCGCCGTCAGCAGCTCGGCGCGATCTGCGTCGAACTGGCGGGAGGAATAGTGCGCGTGGGTGTCAAAAATGTTGTTCATGCCTTTGTCTCCTGCGTCTGCGGGGCGCGGTTGACCAGGAAGATGCCAATGCAGACCAGCACCAGCGCGGCCAGATAGTTCCACTCAAACAGCGGCTCACCGTTGAGCAGCGCCGACAGCAGGACGTTCATAATGGGGATGATGAGGCCGAACACCGCGATGCGGGACACCGGGTTGTTCTTCATCAGCAGCGCCCATATAACATACCCCGCGCCTGAGATGAACGCAAGGAACAGCAGCACCGGGATACCGGCGGCGCTCTGCGGGTGCAGGCCGCCGCCCATCGCAAAGCCCAGAACAGCCAGCGCCAGTCCGCCGACGCCAAGGTTGAGCACACTGACCGAGAAGCTGTCCGCGTGCTGGGTGACGGCCTTGTTCCACGGCCCGGCCAGCGCAAAGATGACCGACGCGATCAGCATAAAGGCCATGCCCTTGACGCTGCCGCCGCCGTGGTTGCCCAGCGTGGCGACAAGCACACCGCCGAATCCGAGCGCGCAGCCCAGCGCCTTGCGCGGGGTCAGGCGATCCTTATTGCCGTAGAGGAAGTGCGCCAGAATGACGCCCATAAAGCTCTGGGTGCTGTTCAGGATGCCGCCCATAGCGCCGGTCAGCAGCGCGACGGCGGAGTAGTAGAAGAAATACTGCGCGGCGGTCTGCCACAGACCCAACCCGCAGCAGACGGCCAGTTGTTTGCCGCGGGGCATGGGAAGCGGGCGGCGGTTAAGCGCCAGCCCGGCCAGCCAGACCAGCGCCGCGCCCATCATAAAGCGGACACCCGCAAAGCACAAAATCGACGCGGTATCGGCAGAATCAATGGCGAACAGCCGGTAGCCCAGCTTGATGAACGGAAACGCCGAGCCCCACAGCACATTGCAGACAACGGCCATCAGGACCGCTGCCGCCGGGATGGAAAAGAATTGGTCGAGTTTAGATTTCTGCATGCTTCACCTTAGTGGATGCGTGCGCCCGCGGGGGTGCTGTCGGGGAAGAACGCGATGGAGCAGCCGCCGTCCACGTCGGTGTCAGCGGCAAAAATCATGCCCTCACTGACGTACTTGCCCTTCATCATCGGGCGCGGGGCCAGGTTGGCGACGATGCCGATCTTCTTGCCGATCAGATCCTCCGGCGCGAACCACTTGGCAATGCCGGACAGAATGCAGCGCTCGCGCTCGCCGTCGAACACGGTCAGGTGCAGCAGCTTCTTGCTCTCCTTCATACGCTCGCAGGCGCGGACCTCGGCCACGCGCAGCTCGACCTTGCAGAAGTCGTCAAACGTGATTTCTTCCTCATGCTCACCGATGAGCTCCGCGGACGCCGCGCCGCTCTCAGCGAGCTTTTCCTCTTTCTCCTCGGCAGGGGCGTTGGCAGCCTGGGCAGCGGCCTTCTGGGCAGCCTCCAGGGCCTCCAGCTCGGCCAGCTCCTTGGCGGCGTCGATGCGGGGGAAGATGTTCTCGCCCTTGTGCAGGGTAGCGTTGGCGGGCAGCGTGCCGAAGGCGGCGGCGCTGTCCCAGGTCTTGCCGTCAGCTTCCACGTTCAGCTGGGCAAAGATCTTCTCGCAGGTGGTGGGCATGAACGGCTGCAGCAGGACGGTGCAGATGCGCAGCGTCTCAGCCAGATTGTACAGCACGCGGGCCAGACGGGGCTTGGAGTCCTCGCTCTTGGCCAGCACCCACGGCGCGGTGGCGTCGATATACTTGTTTGCGTTGTCGATGACCTCAAACACGTCAGCCAGCGCATTCTGGAAGGCATACGCCTCCATGTCGGCTTCATAGCGGTCACGCAGACCCCTGGCCTTCTCGAGCAGCGCGGCGTCCTCGGGGCCTTCGTCCTGCTCAATGGGCAGATTGCCGCCAAAGTACTTGTCGGCCATGGCGGTAGTGCGGCTCAGCAGGTTGCCGAGGTCGTTGGCCAGATCCATGTTGATGCGGTTGATGAGCAGCTCATTGGAGAAGTTGCCGTCAGAGCCAAACGGGAAGTCGCGCAGCAGGAAGTAGCGCAGCGCGTCGGCGCTGTAGCGCTCGGCCAGCAGATACGGGTCAACGACGTTGCCCTTGGACTTGGACATCTTGCCGCCGTCCAGCAGCAGCCAGCCGTGGCCGAACACGTGCTTGGGCACCGGCTCGCCCAGGCTCATCAGCATGGCGGGCCAGATGATGGAGTGGAACCGGACGATCTCCTTGCCCACGATGTTGACGCCGGGCCACCAGCCCTTGTCGTAGTCGTGGTAGCGGTCGTTGTCATAGCCCAGGGCGGTGATATAGTTGCTGAGGGCGTCCACCCACACATAGACTACGTGCTTGGGATCGAAGTCCACCGGAATGCCCCAGGAGAAGCTGGTGCGGGAGACGCACAGATCCTCCAGGCCGGGGTCCAGGAAGTTCTTCACCATCTCGTGGACGCGGCTGCGGGGCTGGAGGAAGTCGGTGTTCTCCAGCAGATCCCGGACCTGGTCGGCGTACTTGCTCAGGCGGAAAAAGTAGGCCTCCTCCTCCGCGTCCTGCACCTCCCGGCCGCAGTCGGGGCACTTGCCGTCCACCAGCTGGCTCTCGGTCCAGAAGGACTCGCAGGGGGTGCAGTATTTGCCCTTGTAGGTGCCCTTGTAGATGTCGCCCTTGTCGTACATCTTCTTGAAAATCTTCTGGACGCTCTCCACATGGTAGTCGTCGGTGGTGCGGATGAACCGGTCGTTGGAGATGTTCATCAGCTTCCACAGGTCCTTCACGCCCCGGTCTCCCTCTACGATGTTGTCCACGAACTCCTTGGGAGTGACGCCGGCCTCCCTGGCCTTGGTCTCGATCTTCTGGCCGTGCTCGTCCGTGCCGGTGAGGAACATGACGTCCTCGCCCCGCAGGCGGTGATACCGGGCCAGCGTGTCCGTGGCCACCGTACAGTAGGTGTGGCCGATGTGGAGCTTGTCCGAGGGATAGTAGATGGGCGTTGTGATATAGAATTTTTTCTTTTCCATGGGATTCTCTCCTTTAAAACGGCAGCTCCGAATGGAAGAGCGCCGGTATTTGCCTGAATTATTATTATAGTTTGAAAATCCAAAAAATACAAGGGAAGATGCGAAAAACGGGCCGTCACACAAGCCGCCTCTCCTCGTGGGGATTGTATTTTTCGCAAAATTCCGATACAATAGGAACGCTGTATGATTTTCACAAGGGAGGATGCGCCCATGAAACTGGTATCCTGGAACGTCAACGGCCTGCGGGCCTGCCTGGGCAAGGGATTTCTGGACTTCTGTGCCGTGGCCGACGCGGACATCATCTGCCTGCAGGAGACGAAGATGCGCCCGGAGCAGGCAGAATTTGATCTGCCCGGCTATCACCGCTACTGGAACAGCGCCGACAAGGCGGGCTATTCCGGCACCGCGGTGTTCACCCGGCGCCAGCCGCTCTCCGTGACCTATGACTTCGGTATCGATGAGCACCGCCACGAGGGGCGGGTCATCACGGCGGAGTACCCGGACTTCTACCTGGTGTGCTGCTACACTCCAAACTCCAAGGATCAGTTGGCCCGGCTGGACTACCGCATGGCCTGGGAGGACGACATCCGGGACTACCTGCTGGATCTGGACGCCAAAAAGCCTGTGGTGTACTGCGGGGACCTGAACGTGGCCCACCAGGAGATCGATATCAAAAATCCCGGTCCCAACCGCCGCAACCCCGGCTTTACCGACGAGGAGCGGGAGAAGATGACGAAGCTCCTCTCCAGCGGCTTTGTGGACACGTTCCGGTATCTGTACCCGGACAAGACCGGGGCCTACTCCTGGTGGAGCTACCGCTTCAATGCCCGGAAGAACAACGCCGGGTGGCGGATCGACTACTTCATCGTGTCGGAGCGGCTGAAGGACAAAATCCGGAACGCCGATATTTGGAGCGAGGTGCTGGGCAGCGACCACTGCCCGGTGGTACTGGATCTGGATGTATAAACTTCACGCGCGTTCGATGCGCCACGAACATCGGCAAATCCTGCACATGAAGTCTTTTTGCATCATTTCCGGCTGCCCTGAAGAGTGCGGGGAAACGGCACATTTCAAAGGTTTGTGATGCTTTGCATCGGAAAACAGGACCGGACCTGCTGGGTCCGGTCCTGTTTCAGCTCAACAGGGCGTTCATCTCCTCGATCTCCAGATCCTGGAGGGCCCAGTTGATGCCGTAGCCCACCACCTTGCTCAGATCCCGCACCTGCTGGTCGATGTCCCGGGTAGTGACCATGAAGGCATCATGCTCCCCGCGCAGCCGTTCCTCATCCACCTTTTCCACGCCGGACTCCTCCAGAATGTCCGCCGCCAGGGTGGCGGAGTCCACCACCGTGGGCACGCCGATGGCGAACACCGGCACCCCCAGCGTCTCCCGGTT
>ERZ773106.1249-NODE-1249-length-19407-cov-3.606139_pt1 | contig 19407 bp, 17 predicted proteins | sample MGYA00580572_ERZ773106 | MGnify/ENA primary metagenome ERZ773106 (study PRJEB29015, sample SAMEA2737868) | human gut metagenome | biome: human gut; feature: human-associated habitat; material: faeces | place: China | collected 2012 ... | reverse complement strand
CGCTCTTCCGATCTGTTTCCGGCAAATTGCAAGTAATTTTTCTGTAATTTTTTTCTTCTTCATGCAACTTGAATAAAAGCTGCCGTGCGATTTTGTACAGATTGCAAAAAACAAAAGAAAACCCGAATTTCTGTGAAAGCCCCCTATCATTTGCTTGATTTTTTCACAGGCTTGTATTATAATAGGAATATCTTCTTTTCTACCAATCTGTAACCATGTTCGGGGCATACGATTCCGCCCCATTATACTTTAGGAGGCAATCTGAAATGTACGAAGAACTGTTAAAGACCCTGCGGGACTTTACTCCCTTTTCCATCATTGTCAGTGCCGTGGTCATCTTTGTGGTATTTCTCTGTGTCTTTGTCATCTTTTCCTTTGCAAAGCGAGAAAAATGCATTGAACAGCTGCGGTGGAACAAAGTCAGCAATCACATGATGCTGCGAGATGTTCAGACCAACGAATGGATTCCCTTAGAAGCCGATGAAATTCTAGTCGGGCGGCATGGCTCGGCGGATATTCGCCTGCCGGATATGAGTATTTCCCGTTATCATGCGGTGCTCTATGTTTCCAACGGGGTCTGGCGTGTCGTGGACTTGCATTCCAAATCCGGCACATTCGTCAACGGCACGAAAATCGACCACCAAGCCATTCTAAAACCCATGGATGAAATCCGATTCGGCACGCAAGCCGTCATCCTACAGCAAAGGAGAGATGCAAATGTATCATAATGGCTTACGCTACGGACGCATTGCAGCACTGGTTCTGTTCACGCATATTGTCATGCTGCTGGCGGTGCTGTTTCGGGGAAACTATGAAACGATTCAAGATTTAGCCCCGTTGACCATTGCAGTTCTAGGGCTGGATGTGGTCTATATCATCGTGCTGCGGTTCTTCTATAAGCAGATGACCTACACCACAGACTTTCTACTGCTTCTGATTCTCAACATCAGCGTGATTTTTCAATCCTGTTTCGGGGGCATTGGATTTGCTGCCAAGCATTATATCACCTGTATCATGGCGTTAATCTGCTGTCAAATCATGTTCCTGCTCACCCGCAACCACATCCGCCTGATGGCAATCAAAAAATATCTGTATATCGTGCTGGGCGTGATTATGCTGGCAATCCTGCTCCTGACGGGCAGCCGGAGCATGTGGATTCAGATTGGACCAATCAGCTTGCAACCTTCTGAATTTATGAAGCCCGTATTTGTTCTGCTCTGTGCCACCTCCATCATGGAACAGCACGAAAAGACCAAGGTACTTTTCTTTTATGTTTCTAAAGAGGCTCTGTTTTTAACCGGCTCATTCCTTGCCATCTTTGTGCTGCAATGGTGGTGTCGGGACTTGGGCAGTTTGCCAACCTTTGCCGCAGCCTATGGCTGTGCAGTCATCTGCCGGATCTGTTACCCAAAGGCAAAATTCTCGAAAACGACCTTGATTTTCCTGTGTGCAGTTGGCGTGCTGGTCGTCATTGCCGCTGCGAAATTTGCACCGGGCTATGTACAAGACCGTCTTTCTGTGGACATCTGGAATGATATGTACGGAAACGGCTATCAGCAATGCCGTGCACTGATGGCAATTGCAGAGGGCGGCTTATTCGGAAAAGGTCCTGGATACGGCAACCTCATTGAAATCGCTGCCGCAGATACAGACATTGTATTCTCCACCATCTGTGAAGAATGGGGCTTTTTGGTTGCCCTGCTGGTCATCTTCTTCATTGCAAGTCTGTTAATATTGCCAATGATTAACAAGCCGAGAAGCTACTACCACACAACCATGATTTTAGGCGTTGCAGCGGTCTTTGTCGTACAGATGGGCTTGAACATCTTCGGTTCTTGCAACCTGATTCCGTTCACTGGTGTTACGATTCCATTCATTTCACAGGGTGGTACGTCTATGATTACCTGCGGACTGCTTGCCGGTATGCTCAAAGCGGGGCAATCGCCGACGTTCCGAAAACCGAATGTTGTTTCGGAAAATACGCTTTCGTTCAAGCTGCCGTTCCGCAAGGAGAAAGAAGCAGACGAACTGTTGTCAAAACATGCCCCTGCTCCGAACGCAAACAAACCGCAAGCTCCGCAGCGTTCCACTACTCGAACACCGCAGCAGCCTGCCAGCCAGAATCGCACCACTCCGATGCAGGGCGGTGCTCCTCGGCAGCAAACACGACCCACACAGCCGAACCCATACGGGCAGCCACTGAATCAAACCCGTACCATTCCGACCAATGGCACACCTCGGCAGCAGGCTCGACCGACACAGCCGAACCCTTACGGGCAGCCAATCAGTCAAACTCACACCATTCCCACCAACGGCACACCTCGGCAGCAGGCTCGACCCACGCAGCCGAACCCATACGGGCAGCCAGTGAGTCAAACTCGCACCATTCCCACCAATGGCACACCTCGGCAACAGGCTCGACCAACACAACCGAACCCTTACGGGCAGCCACTGAATCAAACCCGTACCATTCCAACCAACGGCACACCTCGGCAGCAGGCTCGACCGACACAACCGAACCCATACGGGCAGCCAGTAAACAGAACCGCTCCGCAGAGCCGTTCCAACAACCCATATGCTCGCCCGAACACCATCCAGCGTTCCGGCAGCAGCCAGAATGAACAGACCAGAATGTACCGAAACAGCAGCGAACAAGGAGGGTCACACAATGAAAAGTATTAAACGTGGAGAACGGCTCACCATCCTGCTGATTGTCCTCTTTCTGTTGGGCATGGTGCTTTTGGTCGCAAGAATTGTATCACAGGCAACTTTCTATATGTCCCATTCTCACAACGTGAAACTCGGCTATATCTACGACCGAAACGGAGAAGTTCTGTTCGATGAAGATGCAACTGCGGAAAAATATGGAGCAGATTATTTTCTAGATGTTGGCAACCTCATCGGCGACAACAGCGGACGCATGACGAACACACTCGTTTCCGAAAATCTGAAGGACTTGCAAAATTATAACCTGCTCTTTGGTGCAGTCCAGAACGGAAAAAGTGCGATTTATACCACCCTCGACCACGATGCAAACCAACAGGTTTATCAGGAATTCGGCAATAAAAACGGAACTGCCATCGCCTACAACTACCAGACCGGAGAAATTCTTGTCTGTGTCAGCAAGCCCAGTGTCAACATTTTAAGTGATATCGATGTCAGCACGCTGGAAACAGGCAGCCTGCTCTGTAAGGCATTTTACCAGACCATCCCCGGTTCTACCCAGAAAGTCTGCACCACTGCCGCTGCCATTGAAACCATCGGCTATGACGCTCTCATGCAGAAAAGCTATGACTGTCAGGGCACTTATTACAACAACTATGGCTCTCCGATTCGCTGCTATCACGGTAGTGTGCACGGCTGGCAGAATATCTCGCAAGCGTTTCAGCACAGCTGCAACCCCTGGTTTGCTCAGCTGGTAGAGGATTTACCCCTTGACGGCTTACAGACTGCGTTCCGTAAAATGGGCTATCGGGTCAACGGCGAAGGCAATGCACAAATGGATTTAGATGGCATTTCTGTTTTCACCGCTTCCACAACCTTAGAAGATACCAACGACAGCATCACCCAATGGGGCTGCATTGGACAAGGCGAAACGGTCATCAGCCCACTTCAACTGATGATGTGGGAAAGTGCCATTGCCAACGGCACAGGACAGATGACTCAGCCATACTTGATTTCCTATCGACAAGATTTATTCGGAACGGTCAAGGACAAAGCAAAGACTACCTATTCGGATGAAATTTTCTCTGCGGAAACTGCCCAGCAGGTACGAGCAATCATGCGAGAGAACGGTGACTTGGCTCGTTATAGTACCATCAATTATCCCGTTGGCTTAAAGACTGGAACAGCTGAACAGGGCGATGATACAGACAATTCTCTGTTAGTTGGCTTCTGCGATGACAGCAACCTCCCGATTGCCTTTTGTATCGAAATCGAAGACTGGAATCAAGACGTGGACACTGTCAATACCAACAACATCGCACGCACCATGCTGAATGCACTCTCTCAATAAAAACCATGCACATTATTTGACATTTCCGGAAAGATATGCTACAATAACAAGTAGGACTGTTTATTTTTGAAAGGAGCTTTTCCCATGCCTTTTTGTGGAAACTGCGGTCATCCGTTATCGGATACTGACCTTACTTGCCCGAACTGCGGCGAAATTCGACCAAATGCCATTCCAAAGCCGGATTCTATCAATCAAGAACCGACGATCCCAACACCAGACACCCCAACAGAACCAAATCTCCATCCGGAACAGAGCAATTCCAACACCGCCGCTCAACCGGCAGATCCTGCGGTTTCGGATAATTATGACCATGTCGCTGCTTATCAGAACAACGCTCAAGCAAATACTCCCGTTGCGAACGATATTCCGAGAGAAGTTCCGCAGCCAAACACTTCCGCCACACAGAATACAACGGCGGAAACCAACGCTGCACCGGATTTTTCTGCTTATGGCATCCGCAACAACAACATCCCGAACGGAAACACTGCTAATCAGCAGCAACCAAATTTTTCGGGACAATCTTATCAGCAGTCAACTGCTGGTCAATCCCCTTACACCTACAATGATCCCTACTCGACCCCGAATACACCATTGACCAACAACAACAATGGTATGGGGATCGCCTCTTTGATTCTTGGCATCTGTTCCATTGCCATTTGCTGCTGCTATGGTGTTGGTGCGATTCCAGCCATCATCGGCTTGATTCTGGGCATTCTTCAGAATAAGAAAAATGCCAACGGCATTGCAACCGCTGGCATCGTCCTTGGTATCATTGGCATTTTACTCAATGTTGTATGGCTGATTTACATGATAATTTTCCTCTCAGAGGATGGTCTTCAGGACTTTGTCAATGAATTTTCCAGCAACTACGAATACTATGAGGATTCAACCCTTTAAGCATTTTTAAGATCTTTTAAAAAACGCAGTCCACGGTCTGCATGCATTGCAGCATTTCCGGGAACTGCGTTTTTTTCGACAGCAAAGGAGCTGACCATGTATCCAATTCTTTCTCTCTTTGGATTTTCGTTCGGAACTTATGGAATCTGCTGCGTGATTGGCGGAGCACTTGCCATCTGGCTTGCCATTCGCAACGGAAAACGCTTTCAGCAAGACCGGTTCGCCATGCTGGAGGCTTGTGTCTGGGCAATCATAGGCAGCTTTTTGGGAGCAAAACTGCTCTATCTTTTGGTTTCGTTCTCCGACATCGTGAAAATGTTCCAGACTTCCGGCTGCAACTGGGACACGATTTCCTCCCTGTTAGAGGGCGGATTTGTATTCTATGGCGGATTGCTGGGTGGTCTGGCTGCCTTGCTGCTCTATCTGCATCATTTTCAGCTGCCCTATGGGGTCTATCTCAGCAGCATCACGCCTGCCGTTCCGCTTGCCCATGCATTCGGGCGAATCGGCTGTTTCTTTGCAGGCTGCTGCTATGGTATCCCCTATGATCCACCGATTGGCATCTGCCTGAAAAACGCCATCGGGACAGCCCCGACGGACATTCCGCTCTTTCCGGTGCAGCTACTGGAAAGCGGACTGGATTTTCTCCTTGCTGGATTGTTACAGCTTTGCTTCCGGAAACGAACCCGAAAGACCGATGTCATTCCGTTCTATTGCATCGGCTATGCAGGCATTCGTCTTTTCACGGAGCGATTCCGCTATGATTCCGAACGGGGCATTTATTTTGGCTTGGCAACGTCTGAATGGATCAGCCTTGCCCTTGCCATCTGCGGCGTGCTGCTGTTGCTCGTTCCATCTCTCCGCAGAAAAAGGGCATCGCATTCCTAAATTTCCATCATCTCAATAAATTGTCATTGCTCGCTTGTGCATATCTTCGTAAATCTGAAAATATCGCTCCATAGAATACGTCACATCGCCGTTCAACGGGTCGCACACATAAACCAAATCATTTTCCTTATCATATCCATGCAACAAAACGCAGTGCTCCAAATCGCACCACATGACGGTTCTGCCGTCCTCCGTCGTCCAGCCCTCTTCCTCATATACATCATATAGACCAATTGTAATCCACATCACAACGGGATAACCGCTTGCAATGTAACGGCAAATAGTTTCTTCGCTGCTGCCCGTCAAGTCCAGACCTTGCTTCTCGCTATCCTGTGTCTTTAAATAAGCATCCGCCGTCTTGACCAGAACCGGAGCATAACAGCCGAATCCATCGCTCGCCTGCGGCAAGCCAATGTAGGCATCATCCAATGTGTTCTTGGCAGTGTCATAACTGCACGGCAGAAAATCTTCCGCCATGGTGGTCTTATCCACATCGAATCCCAGATATTGCAGCAGAGCTGTCAGCGAAGTGACTTCGCAGCCAGTCGGCAACTCCGGACGCTGATAAATCACATCGGCATCCAGAACATGTTCTGCTGGTACTTCTTCGACCAAATCCGGCTTGCGTTCTGTAGTAGTGGTTGTTTGGATGGTCTGCTGGGTCATGGTCACAGTTGTTTCCGCTAAAATGGAAAGTTCTTCGGATTCGTCCTGACTAATTTTCACGGCAACAGATTCCGGCGAGGCTGTGCAGGCACAAAATAAAATCGTTGCTGCCAGTCCGCTGAGCATCAAACCAATGGTATGCTTCATAAAAAACGTCAACCTCCAAAATGGCGGAAAAAAGAACCCGCCCAAAATCAAATAAAATGACTGCTTTCGTTCGCAGCTATTCGACAAAATTCATTATACACGGATTGCATCTGTTTTACAAGCCCTTGTGGAGAATGTTCAGAAAATTTCAGATGGATTCTCATAAAAACCGCCCTGTGTGCCAATTCGCATCACAGGGCGGTTGTTTCTTTGTTACAATTGTTTTAAAAAGAATCAGTCTTTCCGCAGCAGGAACTTCGTCAGTCCTACTACATCGAGAACATCGCAGGTTTCATCCTGATTCCAGTCCCAAACGGTGTTATAAGTTGCATCTTCTGCATTTTTAGCCAAAAGATACCGCTTTAACAGCATTGCATCGACAACATTGATCACGCCATCACCATTGACATCGCCAATCACAACTTCTGTTGTTCCGGTGGTTGTGGTAGTGGTTTCAGAACCAGTATCGGTCGTTGCAGTTGTGGTGGTCGGGGTATCTCCGCCGTTCTTATAGTTCTTCCAATCCGGCAATTCGCTCAAGGTGATGCAATAATCACTCTGATACATTTCTTTCAGCGTTTCCGGATTGTTCTTGTCTGTGCCAGACAGGAAGTTATCCGAACCGTTGTCATACCAGATGCAGAAATACAGCCAGTTTGCCTTTTCAATCTCGATGTTTTCCAGACTCGGAACGGTGTCGTTTTCCGGCATGGAAACCAGCTTTTTGCCGTTGGTCAGGTTTACGAGTGTATAGAATGTGCTGGAGATAGCATCTTCATTCGGGCCACTGGTCTTTCCATCGTGGCGGTTATAAACGCAGTTGTACTTGTCATAGCCGACAATATCCACGCAGTCATCGCCCGGATACCACTGCGGAGAAGTCGAGTAGTCATAGCTGTTGTATTCCCAAATCAAATTGTGAATACCGTATTCTTCCGTCAGGGTCGTATACAGCTGCTTCCAGAGCTTCTTGTAAACTTCTGCACCGCTCTTGCCCCACCAGAACCAAGAAGCAGAACCATCGGTATTGGTGTTGCCCTCTGCTTCGTGATACGGACGGAAAATAATCGGTACGCCTGCATCCTGTACCTTTTTCAGTTCTTCTGCCAAGGTCTTGATGGTCAGCATGACATATTCATATTCCTTTGTACCCTCTACAATTGCCTTGGAGGTATCGAAATCGGTTTCAGCCGGCTTATAAGTGCATTCCTTCCAGTCGACTGCATCGCCCAGTTCGTAATTTGCGAAATTCTTCGGAACATTGATGTGCCAGCAAACCGTCGGAATGCCATTCCGTTCTGTACCCCATTCAATGATTCGTTCGGTTGTCTGGTCATCCCAGCCATAGAGTGGGTTATAGTTCATATAGTCAAAGCCACGGATTGCCGGATAGTCGCCGAAATTCTTCTTGATGTATTCAAATTCGGTTTCATAGCCCTGCAAATCTGCACCGCTGTAGCCGTTCGGGCTGCTTTCGGTGTGACCGCCGCCATAGATTTCCTGCTGACCGGAGAGCATATGCTTTCCGTAAACATCACAGAGATAATTCATCAAGCCCTGTGTTTCGGAAGTTGCCTTCGAATCGCTCAGCGTCGGGGAAACGCTCAGTTCCGGCAGGTCTGCTTTCTTTACGGTAATCGTATCATAAGCACCATAACCATATCTCGGTAGAATCTGAATCTTATTCGTCCCTTTTTTCAGGCGGTGAATGCCAAAGCTGAAATCTGTCCAGCTATCAGCATACGGCATCTTCATCATAAATTCCGAACCATTGATGGAGATGGTCTGTTCCCGTCCGTTTTTGTCCAAAATCTGTGCAGAACGAGTGGTGAATTCATACATTCCATCTTCTGGTGCTTCCACCTCAAAGGTCAATGTTTCACCAGTCAGGTAGCAGAAACCGCTGCCGGAATACCCCGGAAATTGCTGCCCATAAATATCCGTCCAAGTGGTTGCACCGTCCAAATCTTCGCATTCTGCCTGAAAAATGATGTCCTCATCGGCTGCATCTGCTAAGCTGCCAAACGGCAGAGAAGCTGCCATACCAACAGTCAGAACGCCACTGACTGCCAGTGCGATTCCTTTTCTTACCCATGTATGCATCTTGTGTTCCTCCCATCTAAATATCCATGCCTGTTTTCTTGAACAGGCGTTCCCATAAAACTTACCACCATGATAACATATTTTTGCTGTAAAAGCAAGTTTTACATTCCGTTTTCCACAAAATGCACAGCTTTTCCCCTGCTTTTTTAGTGAATATGCAGAATTTTTACGCCAACGTCATCTGCCCGACATCTGGCAAATCTTTTGCCAGTGCTCCGAGTGCCGGCAAGGTTTTCGCCTGATACCGTTTCCGCTCTTCTGCCTGCTCCGCAGTCAGAAGTTCCGCCGAGAGAACCACTTGCTTGCCCTTGAGCGTCATCACCTGAACACCTTGCGTATTACGGGCGGTTTTCGGCAGCAGTTCTTCCGTCTGGAACAGCAATGCCCGATTGCCGCTGGAACGCAACAACACATTCTGTTCCTCCAGCAGCGGCAACGCTGTCACAAGCGGTGACTTATCACTGTATGCATTCGCCAGCTTTTTCCGGTTGGTTTTGGTTGCATAGGATTGCAGCGGTACTTTCGCCACTTTCCCGTTCTCATAGACGAACAGCAGCATGCCGCTGTAGTCATTTGTGAGAATCACAGAAACGACAAATTCCCCTTCGTCAAAGCCCAGCTTTGCCGGAATATAGTCGCCCAACAGGCTGGCTTTGCTGTCCTCGAACGCACTCGCTTTCGTCTTATAGACCTGCTGCTGATTCGTGAAAAACAGCAGTTCTATCCGGTTGGTGGTTTCCCAGTGAGCAATGATGCGGTCATCCTCTTTCAGCTTCTGTTCTGCATTCATTCGCAGCGATGCCGGAGAAATCTTCTTGAAATATCCGCTCTCAGACAGGAACAAATGTACCGGATAATCTGGAATGTCCATGGTCGGGTCAGATTCTGCCTGCAAATCCACTTCGCAGAACTGCGTCTTTCTCGGCTGTCCGTATTTCTTTGCAGTTTCTTTCAGTTCCTTGGCAATCACTGCCCGAATCTTCTTCGGGCTTTCGAGGGTCTGCTGCAAGCTGTCAATATCCGTCCGCAGCTGTTCCATTTCCTGTGTCCGGCGGAGAATATACTCCCGATTCAAATGCCGCAGCTTGATTTCTGCCACATATTCCGCCTGAATTTCATCCATGGAAAAGCCCTGCATGAGGTTCGGAACAACTTCGGATTCTTCCTTTGTTTCCCGAACAATGCGGATTGCCTCGTCAATATCCAGCAGAATCCGCTCTAAGCCCTCTAAAAGATGCAGCTTTTCCCGTTTTCGCTGCAGGTCATAGACGATTCTCCGCCGAACGCATTCCTCCCGAAATGCAATCCATTCGGTCAGGATTTCTTTCACGCCCATAACACGAGGCTGCCCGTGAATCAGAATGTTGAAGTTGCAGGAATAGCTATCTTGTAATGGTGTCATGCGAAATAGTTTCTGCATGACTTTTTCCGGATCTGCCCCTCGCTTCAAGTCGATGGCAATCTTCAGACCGGAAAGGTCGGTTTCATCCCGCACATAGGAGATTTCCCGCAGTTTTCCCTGTTTAATGCCGTCTACGATTTTATCCATAATCGCTTCAATCGTGGTGCTGTACGGGATTTCTGTGACCTCAATACAGCCGCCGGCTTTGTCATAGTTCCACTTTGCCCGTACCTTGACGCTGCCCCGTCCGGTTTCGCAGATTTTCCGGAACTCGTCTGCATCTTTCAGCAGGAATCCGCCGCCCGGAAAGTCTGGGCCAAGCAGCGTTTCGGTGACATCTGCTTCTGGATTTTTCAGCAGGGCAATGGTCGTATCACAGACTTCTGTCAGATTAAACGGACAGACATTGCTTGCCATCGAAACCGCAATGCCCACGTTGGCATTCACCAGAACCGATGGGAATGTCGTCGGGAACAGGGTCGGCTCCATCATGGTATTATCATAGTTCGGGACAAAATCCACGGTTTTGTCTAAGTCTTTTAAATATACTTCCTCCGCGAATTTTTCCAGACGGGCCTCCGTGTATCGCATGGCAGCGTATGCCATATCTCTGGAATACGCCTTGCCGAAGTTTCCCTTGGAATCCACATAGGGATACAACAGCGATTCATTGCCCCGTGCCAGCCGCACCATGGTGTCATAAATCGCACTATCGCCGTGCGGATTCAGCCGCATGGTCTGCCCGACCACGTTTGCGGATTTGGTACGTCCGCCGTTCAGCAAGCCCATTTTATACATCGTATACAACAGCTTCCGGTGAGAGGGCTTAAACCCGTCAATCTCCGGCAGAGCACGGCTGATGATGACGCTCATTGCATAGGGCATATAGTTTTTTTCGAGGGTATCGGTAATCCGTTCTTCTTCTACAATTCCAGCCTTTTCGATATAGGCGTTGGGAATTGGTTTGATTTTTGGGGTGGTTGTTCTTTTCTTTGCCAAATCGGACGCTCCTTTTTTGTTCTTCCAGTTCCGACGAACGGTTTATTCTGCCTGTTTCAGCTTGACGGCTGCCCAGCCTTCTTTTTCCCGACAGTCGGTTACTACAAAGCCCTGTGCTTCCATTGCTGCAATGACTTCATCTTTTCGCTCTACAATAATGCCAGAAATAATCAGCGTGCCTGTCTTTTTCAGGAACTGCGGGAACAGCGGTGCCATCGCTTTCAAGACATCTGCCACAATGTTGGCGGTAATCAAGTCATAACCGCTGCCGATTTCTGCCCGCAACGCTTCATCCGAGAGCACGTTTCCGCAACGTACTGTATAGCTTCCTTCCGGCAGGTGGTTTTCCGCTGCATTTTTCTTTGCAATCCGAACAGCGTTTTCTTCGATGTCCACAGCAAATACTTCCTTTGCACCGAGCAGCATTCCGCCGATGAACAGAATGCCACTGCCGCAGCCCATATCCAGCATTTTACTGCCAGCTGCTTCCGATTCCATCAGTTCCAGACACAGACGGGTAGTATGATGCTGTCCCGTTCCAAAGCTGCTTTCCGGGTCGATTTCCAGCACGGTTCTGCCTGCCTCTGGTTCGTCATGCTCCCAGCTTGGACGGATATACAGCTTTTCGCCGACCGGAAACGGCTTGAAATACTGTTTCCAGTTATTCGCCCAGTCTTCTTCCTTGACGCCCGTCAGAACGGCTTCCAGTCTGCCAAATTTGCCTTCGGTATCGGCTGCCTTTTTCCGCTTCAACAGTTCCTGCACCATTTGCAGCGTTTCTGCACCCTGTGCATCCTCCGGCAGATAGATGGTCACGCAGCTTTCGCAGTGCGACAATCCCATTAAATCTTCGTCAATGTAATCCCACTTGCCATCTTTATTCTGCAAAAATTCGTTGAAATCTTCGGCATCCTGAATGGAAAAGCCCCGAATGCCCAAATCCATCAAATCACTGCACAGCAAATCAATGCCGTCCGTGGTGGTATAAATATCTACTTGTGTCCAGTTCATGCGTTCTGCTCCTTTTTGGTTTCTTCTTTTGCTGCTTCGTTTAACAGCTGTGCACGCTCTTCGAGTGCCCGTTTCCGCTTCCGTACATTCTCTTCTTGAACCCGTCTGCCATCTGCAATCAACAGCTGCAACGCTGATTCATCCTGCAATTCCAATGCTGTCCGGTATTCAGACAGATGAGCAATCAGCAGTTCCAAGTGATGCAGCAACAGCAAACGGTTATCCATAAACAAGGATGCCCACATTTTTTCGTCCATGGTTGCAACACGGGTCATATCCTGAAAGCTACCGCCGGAAAAAGACACTGCATCATCCATACAGTCATCTTTGACATAGGCACTCGATACGATATGGGCAAGCTGTGAGGTGTAGGCAATCATATCATCATGCCGATGCGGTGTGGTCAGAACCAGTTTCCCGAATCCAATTTCCTTTGCCAGAGCGGAAACCCGTTCCACTGCCTCGTTGCTCGTGCCATAGGTTGGTGTAATGATGAAGTTTGCTCCATCGAACAGATTTGGAATGCTGGCATAGTAACCGCTTTTTTCTCTACCTGCCATGGGGTGTGTTCCGACATAATACAGCCCTGCCATCCGGCAAGCGTTTGTAAATTCCAGTACCATTTGTCCCTTTAAGCCACACATATCCATGAGAATCGAGCCTTTTTTCAGGAACGGCAAAGCCTGCTTGATGCAAGGCTGAGCAATCCGGTGATGCAGGCAGACAATGCAAACATCATAAATCCCATCTTCCATTTTTCCGGTACCGTCAATGGCATGGTCTTGTAATGCTTGCTGTAAAACGGATTCATCGACGTCGCAGCCATATACTTCATATTGGGTCTTGTTTTTCAAGGCTTTGCAAACAGAACCGCCGATGAGCCCCATCCCTACAATTAAAATCTTCATGTTTTTTGCCTCCGATTTTTTTCAATTGTTTTCATTTTAGCACAGATTCTGGATTTTGTAAAGAGTTGGCGGAAAACGCTGCTGAAAATAAAAAACTTTTATCTGCCTGCGGCTCGTATCTTGCAGCCTCCTCCAAAAATTCGCTTTTCTCCGCTATTTACATTCTTGCTATTGACTTTCCATAAAATATTTCGTACAATGTAGAAAGTGTTTTCTCATCTTAACTACTTTTATCGAGAAACCAAGAAGGAGGAACTACCCATGAACAGCGAAACATTTCGCAAAAACATCAAGCAAATTCTCATCCCCGAAGCCGACTTACAAGCAAAAATCAAAGAAGTCGGTGCACAAATCAGCAAGGAATACGACGGAAAACCTCTGCTGCTAGTCAGCATCCTGAATGGTGCATTTGTCTTTATGGCAGACCTCTGCCGTGCCATCACCATTCCCTGTGAAACTGCTTTTATGTGTGCCAAAAGCTACTACAGCGGCACGGTTTCCACAGGCGTTGTAAAAATCACCATGGACTTACAGCAGGACATCAGCAATTATCACGTGATTATTGCCGAGGATATCATTGACACCGGACGCACCTTGAATGATGTCAAGAAAATGTTGCTGGCAAGAAATCCACTCTCCCTGAAAATCATCACGCTGCTGGACAAGCCAGACCGCCGTTTGGTCGACCTCAAAGCCGACCTCTCTCTATTTACCATTCCGGACTTGTTTGTCATTGGCTATGGACTGGACTGCGGCGAACTCTACCGCAATCTTCCCTATATTGCTGAATATGATGAGGAGGGGCAAGCAGAATGATGGAAAAATTCTTTCACCTCAAAGAAAACAACACCAACATCAAAACAGAATGCATTGCTGGTGTTACCACCTTTATGACAATGGCATATATTCTTGCAGTCAACCCGAACATTTTAAGTGCAGTAGGCATGAATCCAACCGCTGTTCTGCTGGCAACCTGTCTGGCATCGTTCCTCGGAACAATGTGTATGGGTCTGATGGCAAATCTGCCGTTCGCCCTCTCTGCTGGCATGGGATTGAATGCATTCTTTGCCTATACCGTTGTTGGCAACATGGGTTACCCATGGCAGGTTGCTCTTCTGGCAGTCTTTATTGAAGGACTTGTCTTTTTAGTGCTCTCGCTGACAAACGTCCGAGAAGCCCTGTTCAATGTCATTCCAATGTCATTAAAGCAGGCGGTTTCTGTGGGTATTGGCGTTTATATTGCCTTTATCGGGCTGCAAAATGCTGGTGTTGTCGTCAACAATGATTCCACACTGGTTTCGCTCGTTTCCTTTACTGACGACTTCCGCACCTCTGGCATCTGTGCATTGCTGGCGATTATCGGCATCTTCCTGACTGCCGTTCTGTATATCAAAGGCATCAAGGGTTCGATTCTGATTGGTATTTTGGGAACGTGGCTGCTGGGGATTCTCTGCCAGCTGACCGGACTGTATACCGTTGACGCAGAAGCTGGCTACAACAGCCTGATTCCGACCCTTTCGATGACTGACTTCTCTGCTCTTGGCGACACATTTGGACAGTGTTTCCATGCAGATTTTGACGGCATCAGCATTGTAAACTTTATTGTTGTTATCTTCTCGTTCTTATTCGTGGACATCTTCGACACACTGGGCACTTTGATTGGCGTTTGCAACAAGGCGAACATGCTGGACAAGGATGGCAAGCTGCCGAAAATCAAGCCGGCTCTGCTGGCGGATTCCATCGCAACCACAGCTGGTGCCGTTCTGGGAACTTCCACCACCACTACCTTTGTAGAATCCTCTGCTGGTGTGGCTGCTGGCGGAAGAACAGGGTTCAGTGCTGTCGTAACAGCGATTCTGTTCTTGATTTCGATGTTCTTCGCTCCGATTTTCATTGCAATTCCATCTTTCGCAACCGCTCCAGCTCTGGTAATTGTTGGCTTCCTGATGTTCAGTTCCATCACAGAGATTTCATTCAAGAACACCAATTATCTGCATGCCATTCCGGCTTATCTGTGCGTGCTGGCAATGCCATTATTCTATAGCATTTCCGAAGGCATTTCCATCGGTATTATTTCCTTCGTTCTGCTGCATCTCGTTTGCGGTAAGGGCAAGGAAGTAAAACCGCTGCTGTATGTGCTGGCAATGCTGTTCTTATTGAAATATATTTTCCTATAAGCAATTGTATCATTCGTCAAACAACGCCCTGCTGTGTGATTACAGCAGGGCGTTTTGTACTTTTGCGAAAAATTCTGCTCTTGTGATTGCATACACGCTGGTGAGTGTATGCATAGGGTTTACATATGTTTCTTGCAAGGTCATTCCCAGTTTCTCCGCAACTCGCCGTGAGGGCAAGTTCGTGCTCTTCTGATAACAATAGAATGCCGGAAAATCCGTCTGCTGCATGCCCATGTGAAATAGTCTCTCGCTGTTATGTTAATTATCGCAGGGCATTTTGTGCTCTTGCGAAAAATTTCGTTCTTGTGATGGCAAATTCGTGCTCTTCTGGTAGCAATGGAACGCTGGAAAATCCGTTTGCTGCATTTCCATGCGAAACAGGCTCTCGCTGTTATGTTAATTATCGTATGGCATTTTGTGTATTTGCGAAAAATTTTGTTCTTGTGATAGCATACACGCTAGTAACCGTATTCACAGGGTCTGCATAAGTTTCCTGCAAGGTCATTCCCAGTTTCTCTGCAACTCGCCGTGAGGGCAAATTCGTGCTCTTCTGGTAGCAATAGAACGCTGGAAAATCCGTCTGCTGCATCCCCCACGCCAAGCAGGCTTTTGCTGCCTCTGTGGCGTATCCCTGCCCCCAGAGGATTTCTTCATATGAAACCCAATCTCCGGTAGCCGCTGCCCGTGAATCTGCTGCATGGTGATTCCGCAGTCGCCCAGCAATTCCCCTGTTGCCCGCAGGTGCACTGCCCACAAGCCAAATCCGTCCGTTCGGTAATTCTCCAGATTCCACGCAATTCAATCCTGTACTTTCTGGCGGTCAAATGGTTTCGGATAGTACCGCATCACTTCCGCATCCGATAAAATCGCAGCCCATGCATCCAAGTCTTGCATCGTCCATTCTCGCAGGAACAGACGTTTTGTTTCTGGTAATGCCTGCATTTGCAACTCCTTTCCCGTTTTCCCGTAAAAAGACAAAAAAAGAACTCTCGAACACTCGAGAGTTCTTTTTGGTGCGGATAAGAGGACTTGAACCTCCACCCCCTTGCGAGGACTAGCACCTGAAGCTAGCGCGTCTGCCGATTCCGCCATATCCGCATTTTTGTATTTCGTTTGCTGCATTACCGCTGCAACATGATTAATTATAGCACAACTTTCCCCACTTGTCAATCATATTTTTTTACTTTTTTCTTTTTTAAGTATTTTTTTGATTCTAAGCGAATTTTACCGAATTATATCGAAAAAAGCAAAAAATGCAGCGATTCTAATAGAAAAAAGAAAAGTACCTGTAAATTCTGCGTTTCGTTTTTCTTGTCTGCTGCATAGAATAAATAGAACCGATTTCCAAAAATCATACAGGAGGAACGTAATTATGCCAAATGTTTTTCTCAGCCCATCCACGCAAGAGTGGAATCCCTATGTCAACGGCGGCAGTGAAGAATTTTATATGAACCAAATCGCTGACCGCATGGAACCTTATTTGCGTTCCAGCGGCATTTCCTACACCCGAAACGACCCAAACCGCAATGCAGCCGGAGCGATTGCAGATTCCAACGCTGGCAGCTATGACGTGCATCTTGCCTTACACAGCAATGCTGCACCCGAAAGCCTATCCGGAAAGCTGCGTGGCATTGATATTTACTATGCTCCCGGCAGTCGATTCAGTCAGATTCTTGCAAATATCCTTGCTGACCGACTGAAAACCATCTACCCAATTCCTGACCAATGCCGTGCCCGTCCAACCACAACGCTCGGAGAAGTCATAAAGACCAAAGCCGTGGCAGTCCTCTGTGAACTGGGCTATCACGACAACGAACAGGATGCAAACTGGATTCGCAACAACCTGAACCGCATTGCAATCACGCTCGTGCAGGGGCTGTGTGAGTACTTCGGCATTCCCTTTATCTCTGCTGGGCCTGTGCTGTCCGGAACGGTTCAGACGGACGGCAGCGGCTTGAATCTACGGGCATTCCCATCCACAAATGGGCGAATCCTTGCCAGCATTCCCAATGGCACAAAAATTCCGCTCTACGGCAAGACAGGAAACTGGTATGTCACTTCTTACCGGGGGCTGACGGGATACAGCAATGCCGACTACCTCGCAATCTGCTAAACCACCATACAACAATCAAAAGCGGGCAACTCCTGCGAATTTTTGCAGGAACTGCCCGTTTCTGTTTTAATTTGTTTGCATTTTACTTTGCGGATTCTGCATGCACGGCAATCGGCTTGCCCTCTGCATCCAGAATTTCCGGCTGCTTGTCCTCTGTCACACATTCCTTGGTCACAACGACTTTTTTCGCCTGCTCCAAAGACGGCACGTCGTACATGGTTTGTACCAGAATGCCTTCCATGATAGAACGCAGACCTCTTGCACCCGTTTTCCGCTGAATTGCCTTTGCAGCAATTTCTGTCAGGGCTTCCGGTGTGATTTCCAATTCCATGTGGTCGTATCCGAATAGCTTCTGATACTGCTTCACCAGTGCATTTTTCGGCTCGGTCAAAATCCGTACCAATGCTGGTTCGTCCAAATCGTCCAGTGTGGTGATAACCGGCAGTCTGCCGACCAATTCCGGTACTAATCCGAACTTGACCAAATCCTGTGGAATTGCCTGCCGGAAAATATTTGTCATTTCTGCTTTCTTGTTGGAAATCGGTGCACCGAATCCAACAGAAGACGGGGTCATTCGCTTCTGAATCAGCTTTTCCAGCCCGTCAAATGCACCACCGCAGATGAACAGAATATTCTTGGTATTGATGCGGATAAATTCCTGATTCGGATGTTTCCGTCCGCCCTGCGGCGGTACGTTGGAAACCGTTCCTTCGATGATTTTCAGCAATGCCTGCTGAACGCCTTCACCGCTGACATCTCTGGTCAGAGAAGTATTCTCCGACTTTCTGGAAATCTTGTCGATTTCATCGATGTAAATAATACCCCGTTCCGCAGCTTCCACGTCAAAATCTGCCGCCTGAATTAGCCGCAGCAGGACGTTTTCCACGTCTTCGCCAACGTATCCGGCTTCGGTAATGGTGGTCGCATCTGCAATCGCAAACGGCACGTCCAAAATCCGAGCGAGGGTCTGAGCTAAGAATGTCTTTCCGACACCTGTCGGCCCCAGCAGCAGAACATTGCTCTTTTGCAGTTCGACATCTTCGCCGTCATCCTGACTCAGAATCCGCTTATAGTGGTTATACACGGCCACGCTGAGCGAAATCTTGGCAGCATCCTGTCCAATGACATATTCGTCCAGAATCTTCTTCATATCTGCCGGCTTTTTCAGCTGAATCTGTTTTGCAGAAGATTTGGACTTTTTCCCGCTCTTTGCACGGCTCTGCGGCGTTGGACCATAGAGCATTTCGTAACAATAGCAAACGCACTCGTTACAAATATGCACATCGCCAGCGGACAGCATGCTGTCTACCAGACTTTCCGGCTTTCCGCAGAAGTTGCAGCAGGTTTCTTTTCTTTCTGACATATAGGTATACTCCTTACCGGTTTGTCATCACTTTATCAATCAAACCATATTCCAGTGCTTCCTGTGCATACATATAGTTATCCCGTTCGGTATCCCGTTCAATCGTTTCAATCGGCTTTCCGGTGTTGGCAGCTAAGATTTCATTCATTCTCTGCCGAATCCGTACTAAGTGGTCAGACTGAATCTTGATGTCGGTGCACTGTCCAGACAGGCCGCCAGAAATCAGCGGCTGGTGAATCATGATTTCGCTGTTCGGCAGGGAAATCCGCTTGCCCTTTGCACCGGAAGAAAGCAGGAATGCTCCCATGGAAGCTGCCATGCCGATGCAGATGGTGGAAACGTCACACTTGATATACTGCATGGTGTCATAGATTGCCATACCAGCGGTAATCGAACCGCCCGGGCTGTTGATATACAGAGAAATATCCTTTTCGGAATCCTGACTTTCCAGATACAGCAGCTGTGCAACAACTAAGCTGGCGGTGGCATCGTTGACCTGGTCGCACAGCATAATAATACGGTCGTTCAGCAGACGGGAAAAAATATCATAAGACCGTTCTCCACGGCTGGTCTGTTCTACAACGTAAGGGACTAAATTACTCATCTCTGATTCCTCTCTTTCTTGCTTGTTGGGTTTTGTTACATGTCTAAAAAACGACAAAAAACCTGTTTTTTCCCGGATAGCACAGTGGGCGAACTAAAAATGGTTCGCCCGTTG
>ERZ773106.1235-NODE-1235-length-19612-cov-6.235108_pt1 | contig 19612 bp, 14 predicted proteins | sample MGYA00580572_ERZ773106 | MGnify/ENA primary metagenome ERZ773106 (study PRJEB29015, sample SAMEA2737868) | human gut metagenome | biome: human gut; feature: human-associated habitat; material: faeces | place: China | collected 2012 ... | reverse complement strand
AGACCCTGACCGACAACCGCAACCGTACCGCTGCCGACCTGCGCCACTACTTCGATAAGAACGGCGGCAATCTGGGCGCTATGGGTTGCGTGGCCTTCCTGTTCAACCAGAAGGGCGTCATTGACATCTCTCTGGAGGATAAGGACGCCGACGAGGCCATGATGGACGCTCTGGATGCCGGTGCCGAGGACTTTGATGCCAGCGAGGACGCTGCCGAGGTCACCACCGATCCCGAGAACTACTCTGCTGTGGTCAAGGCTCTGGAAGAGAAGGGCTACGAGATCCTGTCCGACGATCTGGCCATGGTGCCCATGACCACCACCCGCCTGACCGACCCCGATCAGCTGAAGCTGATGGGCAAGCTGCTGGATTCTCTGGAGGATAACGATGACGTCCAGAATGTCTGGCACAGCCTGGAGAACGAAGAGGACCTGCCGGAATAAGCTTCCGCAAGTCTCTTTGCTCCTGAAATAAGACGATAAAAAGCCGCTTTTTGTGCTGTTTGGCACGAAAGGCGGCTTTTGCTTGTTATTTTTGTATGTCGTGCGGATAAGGGTTCCTTCTGGCATCAGAAAAATCGTACTCTGCACGCATATCCTCATCGTATGATGGATTTTCCGAAGAAGTGCTATTAGATTTATCGTTCATAGTGCGTCCACAGACTGAGGATCTTAACAGTCTGCTCTTTTTCATAGACCTGATAAACAAGGCGGTGCTGGATGTTGATGCGGCGGCTGTATGCACCGTTCAGATCACCCACCAGCTTTTCGTACGGGGGCGGGTTTTGGAAAGGATCAACACGGATGATTTCAATGAGTGCCTTTGCCTTTTCGTCCAGATGGGCAGACCTCAGTTTTGGCACGTCCTTTGCGGCGGTTTTGGTGTAAACGACCTTGTACATTTACCACTCCACCGCCGTTTCGTCCACACAGTCCTCAAGCGGCGTGGCGATTCCGTCCATAATCTTTTCGCGCATACCCGGTGCAGAGACCAGATACAGCGTTTCCATGATGCCGCTGTAATCTTCTTCAGACAGCAGCACGGCATTGCCGTCCTTGGTGGTGATGTTGATGGGCTGGTTGTATTTAATGGTCTGCTCTACATAGTCGAAGGCATTCTTACGGAAATTCGTGATATTTGTAGTGGTCATCGTAGAATCACTCCTTTCGTGTACAGTATAGCGTACGCTTATGAAAATGTCAATATGCGACCGGCAATCGAAACATGACACACGGTCACCCCTGTGCCAGCGCCTTGCCTTTTGCGTAGTAGCGCTGCATTTCTTCCCGGGGAACCATATTCCCGCCGGTGGCCCAGACCAGATGGGTGGCGTTTGCCAGCGCACCGGCGGGCAGGGCGGTTTCGGTGTAAGCGCCAAGCAGCTGCCCGGGCTGGGTGAGCACCGGGCCGTACATTCCCGCCAGAGCGCTGGGCTCAAGGTAAAGATTTTCGGAGTCTGCCAGCTGCGCCAGAAGGGTATACATCCGCTCGTCCTGCAGGGTGTAGCAGCCGCTCATAAAGGGACGCATCAGTCCGCCCACAAAGCCGGAGGCGCGCCCTACGGCAAGGCCATCGGCGGCGGTGCAGTTGTCGATGCCAAAGTCCTGCACACAAACGCTGCTGTTTTCGCCGGTAGCCATGCCCAGCATCATGCAGGGGGAGTGGGTGGGCTCGGCGAAGAAGCAGTGTGCGGCATCGCCGAACAGCATCTTCAGGCCAAAGGCCACACCGCCGGGGCCGCCGCCCACGCCGCAGGGCAGATAGGCGAAGAGAGGATGCTCCGCATCCACGGTGACGCCCTGCGCGTCCAGCTGCTTTTTCAGCCGCAGTGCAGCCACAGCATAGCCCAGAAAGAGGGTCTTGGAGTTTTCGTCATCCACAAAATGGCAGTAGGGGTCGCCCGCCGCCAGCTTACGCCCCTCGGTCACGGCGATGCTGTAATCAGAGGCGTACTCCACCACCTTGACGCCCCGGCTGCGGAGCAGGCCTTTTTTCCATTGCCGCGCGTCAGCGGACATGTGCACGGTGACCTGAAAGCCCAGCTTTGCGCTCATGATGCCAATGGAAAGCCCCAGATTGCCGGTGGAGCCCACCGCAATGGAATACTGCGAGAACAGATTGCGGAAGCGCTCTTCTGCCAGAACGGCGTAGTTGTCGGTCAGATGCAGCATTCCGCTGTGCAGGGCAATGTCCTCGGCGGTTTTCAGCACCTCGTAAATGCCGCCCCGCGCCTTGATGGAGCCGGAAATGGGCAGATGACTGTCCAACTTGACCCATACCTGCCCGGCGATGGGGGTGCCGCTGCGCTCCTTCAGCACCTTCTGCATCCGGGGGATGGGCTGAACAGGGGACTCGATGATGCCGCCGGTCGCAGCAGTCTCGGGAAAGACGGCGGCAAGATAGGGCGCAAACCGCTCCAGTCGTGCGGCGGCGTCCTCAATGTCGGAAAGGGTCAGCGGGCAGGCGGCCGCAGCCTGTGCAAAGGGCAGTTTGTCCGGGTTTGTCCATGCAGTCTCCTTCAGGGCGCAGAGGTCAGAGACCACGGGATATGCCGCGATCCAATCGGCAACAGAACGCCCGGCGATGCACTTGGCAGGTGAAACCATAGCGGATCCTCCTTTATATATAAAAGTAAAAGCAGATGGCGCGCCCGGCGGTTTTTGCGGAGCGCTGCGTGTCTTGAATATAAAGGTTTTTACAGGAATTGTCAACCGGCTGCTCGCCGGGCGGATCAGAGCGCCACGATCTCGGTGGTCACCAGCTGCTGCTCTGCGCCGTAGTTCAGCTTCATGGCGTAGTCGGTCAGGGCACAGAATTCCTCTGCCTCCTTCCGGGTGGCAAAATAGTTTTCGGTAAGTACCTCGGAGTTGCCGCGGGCGTGGAAGATGGTCTTTACCACAAAGTTGCTTTCGTCCATAGTATGCCTCTTTTTTCCAGTAGATGAGGGAGACGCTGCCGTCCCTCGGTGTAATTGCAGTATAACAGGGCAAATGTACCACAGAACGGACTTTTAACGGAAGCAGGACATATTTTTGCGCAAACCGGTCGAAAAGCTGTGCTAACCGCAAAAGCAGGAGAAACTTGGAAGGAGAGCAGCACACTGCCCAAAAACCTTGTTAAAAAACTGGCATTTTGCCATTTTTGTGTAAAGTATACAAGAATAAACACAAAAAAATGGCATTGTGCGTATTGCTATTTTATAACTGATATATTAGAATATAAGTGAGAGAGCGAGGCACTCCTGCCGCGCATAAACGCAAAGCAATATGAACGGAGGACATCCACTATGCCTATGAAAATGGGTTGGCGCTGGTATGGCGAGGGCAACGACCCCGTCACCCTCAGCGACATCAAGCAGATCCCCGGCGTGACCAGCATCGTCTGGGCGCTGCACAACAAGATGCCCGGCGAGATCTGGGAGATCGACGAGATCCAGAAGGTCGCAGACCAGATCCACGCTTACGGCTTCGACATGGACGTTGTCGAGTCTGTCAACGTCCACGACGACATCAAGATCGGCCTGCCCACCCGCGATCAGTACATCGAGAACTACAAGCAGTGCATCCGCAACCTGTCCAAGTTCGGTGTCAAGGTCATCTGCTACAACTTCATGCCCATCTTCGACTGGACCCGCACCGACCTGTTCCACCCCGTCGGCGACGGCTCCACCGCACTGTTCTACGAGAAGGACAAGATCAAGGGCGACTACAAGTCCATGGCCGAGTACATCATGTCCTTCACCGAGAAGTACAACATGACCTTCCCCGGCTGGGAGCCGGAGCGGATGGCAAAGCTGGACGAGCTGTTCAAGGCCTACGCCCCTGTCACCAAGGAAAAGCTCTGGGAGAACCTGAAGTACTTCCTCGAAGCCCTGATGCCCACCTGCCGCGAGTGCGACATCAAGATGGCCATCCACATGGACGACCCCCCTTGGGACATCTTCGGCCTGCCCCGCCTGCTGGTGGATGCCGAGAGCATCGACCGCTTCCTGAGCATGGTGGACGACGAGTACAACTGCCTGACCCTCTGCTCCGGCAGCCTGAACGCCAACCCCAACAACAATGTGGCTGAGATCGTCCGCAAGCACTGCGACCGCATCGCATTCGCACACATCCGCAACATCCATCACTTCCCCAACGGCGACTTCTCCGAGGCTGCCCACCGCGACTGCTGCGGCGAGACCGGCATCATCGAGATCCTGCGCGCCTACCATGACTGCGGCTTCGAGGGCTACATCCGCCCCGACCATGGCCGTCAGCTGTGGGAGGAAGGCCCCGGCAGCTGCCGCCCCGGCTACGGCAAGTATGACCGTGCGCTGGGCATCCAGTATATGCTGGGCGTCTGGGACCTGCTGGACCGTCTGGACGAAGAAAAGAAGAAGGGCTGATCTATCATGAAGCTGACTGATATCAAGAACGGCAATCTGTCCGCCGAGTGGGCAGAAAAGGGCTACGAGCTGCCCAAGTTCGATGTCGAGGCCGTCAAGGCCAAGACCCACGCAGAACCCACCTGGGTCCACTTCGGCGCCGGCAACATCTTCCGCGCATTCCCGGCTGCCATCCTGAACGACGCCCTGAACAGCGGCAAGTATGACCGCGGCGTCATCGTGGCCGAGAGCTTCGACTACGAGATCATCGACAAGGCTTATCAGCCCTACGACAATCTGAGCCTGCTGGTCTGCCTGAAGTCCACCGGCGACATCGAGAAGAAGGTCATCGCCTCCGTCACCGAGAGCCTGAAGGCTGACTACTCCTTCGGCGCTGACTGGGCGCGTCTGGTCGAGATCTTCCAGGCACCCAGCCTGCAGATGATCTCCTTCACCATCACCGAGAAGGGCTACGGCGTCGCTCCTGCTGACCTCGAGCGCGGCCTGACCCCTGTTCTGGCCATGGGCAAGGTCACTGCTCTGCTCTACGAGCGCTTCAAGGCCGGCAAGCTGCCCCTGACCGTCCAGAGCATGGACAACTGCTCTCACAACGGCGATAAGGTCAAGACCGCAGTCTTTGCCTACGCTTCCAAGTGGGTCGAGCAGGGCCTGGTCCCCGCCGAGTTCCTGGCCTACGTCAAGGATGAGACCAAGATCACCTTCCCCTGGAGCATGATCGACAAGATCACTCCCCGCCCGGATGCCAAGGTCCAGCAGATGCTGGCTGACGACGGTTTTGAGGACAACTACACCATCGTCACCGAGAAGCACACCTTCACCGCTCCCTTCGTCAACGCCGAGGAGACCCAGTACCTGTGCATCGAGGATCACTACACCAACGGCCGTCCTCCGCTGGAGCTGGGCGGTGTGCTGTACTGCGACCGCGAGACCGTGGACAAGATCGAGAAGATGAAGGTCTGCACCTGCCTGAACCCCCTGCACACTGCCATGTCCATCTATGGCTGCATGCTGGGCTACAACCTCATCTCTGCCGAGATGGCAGACGAGGATCTGCGCTCCTTCATCCAGAAGATCGGCTATATCGAGGCTATGCCCGTTGTGGTTGATCCCGGCGTTCTGAACCCCTACGAGTTCATCGGCGCTGTCATCAACCGCCGTCTGCCCAACCCCTTCATGCCCGACGCTCCTCAGCGTATCGCCACCGATACCTCCCAGAAGCTGGCGATCCGCTTCGGCGAGACCATCAAGGCTTACGAGGCGCGCGGTCTGGACAAGTCCAACCTCGTGCTGATCCCGCTGGTGCTGGCAGGCTATGCCCGCTACCTGAAGGGCATCGACGACAACGGCCAGCCCTTCGAGATCTCTCCCGATCCGCTGCTGGCTGAGCTGCAGGCCATCGTCAACCCCTTGGAGGTCAAGGAAGGCGAGCAGGACTTCAGCTGCCTGAAGGCTCTGTACAGCCGTGCCGATGTGTTCGGCGTGGACCTGTACGCTGTCGGTCTTGGCGAAAAGATCGAGGGCATGGTCAAGGAGCTGTACGCCGGTAGCGGCGCAGTGCGCAAGACCCTGCACAAGTACACCCTCGCCCGCTAAAACTTTATAACGCTATTTCCGTGACCCACGCTGCGCTTTTGCTTTGCCGCAGCGTGGGTTTTTGTTTTGTGAAAATTGTTATGTAAAAATAGAATCCCGGAGCGTCCGCAGACGCTCCGGGATTTCAAAAGAACCATAATTTTCCGCTATTCATGCGCAGAGCAAAGCGGAGCGCATGAAAAATCGTCACGGTGCCCTTATTTCCGGCAGTCGTGCAGGCTGGCGGCGGGCAGGACGCTGCTCAGCAGGCTCCATGCGGCATCCATGCTCTCGTTCAGCAGATAGGCCTGATTCTTCTGGACGTAGATGTACACCGCCTCTTTGGTGCGGTAGGCGCAGTACACGGTGTTCCAGGTGTAGCGGTTGGTGGGCTCGGTCTTGTTCTGCTCACCGGCCATCCAGACCGAAAGCCCGGCGGCGTCCAGTTCCAGCCGGTAGAAGGGGCGGGGCAGACCCAGCTTTTTGATCTGCTTGGAGAGGTTGGCAAAGAAGGTGCCGAAGTATACGGCGGGCAGACCGATGGCTACGATGGCCAGCACGGCGGTCAGCAGCCCGGCACCCTCCCGCTTGCCGATCTGGCTCAGGCAGATGCCGGCACACACCAGCAGAATGGCGGTGAACACCGCCGGACGCTGCCAGCCCTTGTTGTGGCGCAGCAGGTCAAAAGATGCAAAATCGTGAAAGCTTTTTTCATCCATCTGAACGGAAACGCAAACATTCTGGGTCATAAAGTTACCCTCCTTTTTGGGCATAGTACCACATTTACCGGCAAGAAGCAAGCAAAAGATGCATCGGCGGCGGTGCATCCGGCTTGCAAACCGCCCGCAAGGCGTGGTAAAATAAGATATTATCTGGGGTGTATCTGAAAAGTCGAAAATTTAGTCTATTTCTACAAGCACAGCTGGCTTTTGCGTGAATCAGCCTTGAAATCCACAAAGGATTCCTGCGGCTATTTGCCTTAAATCCCGCTTGTGCTTGCAAAATATTCGTCATTTTCTTTGTTTTCAGATACACCTTACGAAAAAGGGGGAAGCCTTGCATGGAAAAGCGCAACTGGAAGCACAGCGTTACGCTCAAGCAGCGCATGGTGCTGTGCTTGGCAGCCTTTTTTGCGGCCTTTGCGTTGCAGCTTGCCCTGAACGGCTATCAGGCACGGGCGGTGCAGCAGGTACAGGACGACCAGATGGGCAACTTTAACGCCATCAGCCGCTTTCAGGGCGGTGTGGAAAGCTCCATCAGCATTCTGGAAGCGTACCGCTGGGAGAACGGCGAGACTGAGGAAATGCTGGAAAAGCTTCAGGCAGCCTGCTCCACCAGCAACGCATGGCTGTGGCGCATCCGATCCAATATGGACGGCTTGCAGAACGTCAGCGATGAGCAGTGGGTGCTGTACGGCGCGGTGGAGACCACCTACGGCAGCTACAACACCCTGCTGGAAGAGCTGGAAGGCTACCTTTCCAGTGGGCAGGAAGCAAAGGCTTCCCAGCTGTACTACAACAAGGTCTCGGTCTGCGGCGGGTATCTGAGCCAGTACACCATGCAGCTGCTGAAAGCCTCGATCCTGGATGCCCAGACTACTTACACCGAGATCTCGGAGCTGGGCGAGCGGATCGCCCTGATGCAGATCGTGGTGGTGGCACTGTGCGTGGCGCTGGGCTGCGCCTCCGGTCTGATGGTCATGCAGCTGCTGACTCCGGTGTCTCAGATGATCGAGGCCTCCCGCGCTATCAGCCGCAGCCAGTTCGATACCCCGGACATCCCGCTGCCCAAGCAGCCGGAGATCGGCCAGCTGGCGGAGTCCTTCAACCGCATGAAGCACTCTATGGCGCAGCAGGTGAGCACCTTACAGGAGAAAAACGAGATCGAGCGGGAGTTGCATCGCCAAAAGACCGAGGCGCTGGAACTGCAGAACCGCATGGAGCGCAGTCGGTTACAGCAGCTGCGCAGCCAGATCGACCCGCATTTTTTGTTCAACACCCTGAACGTCATCCAGCAGATGGCGGGCACAGAGTCCGCCTACCGCACGCAGGCGCTCATCATGGCGCTTTCCCATCTGCTGCGTTACAGCCTGATGAGCAACGATGAGCAGGTGCCCCTCTCCCGGGAGGTGCGCGTTGTGGACGAGTACTATTCCATCTACCATGTGCGTTTTGGCGACCGGGTGCAGATGGAGTGGGCGTTCTCGGACTCGCTGGATCTGACCGAGACTATGGTGCCGTCCTTTATCTTGCAGCCTATCGTGGAAAACGCTTTCAAGCACGGCATCTGCCCCAAGGAAGAGGGCGGCGTGGTGCGCATCCGCATGATCCCCCTGCGGGAAAAAGGCCTGCTGTGCATCCGGGTGCTGGACAACGGTGTGGGTATTGAGCCGGAGCAGCTGCAGCAGCTGCGCACGGCATTGGAGCAGCCCGCACCCCGCTGGGAACATATCGGTATTTATAATGTGGCTGCTCGTCTGCGGCTGCTGGATGCCCGCTGCCGGGTGGTGGTGCGCTCCCGGCCGGGGCGGGGAACTGCGGTGATCCTGTATCTGCCGCTGGTGGAGAATGAGGAGGAATTTGAGGAATGATTCGTCTGTTGATCGCGGATGATGAGAGGATGGAGCGGGAGGCGCTGGCGGATATCGTCATGCGCCGGTTCGAGCATGAGGTGACGGTGGAGATGGCGGAAAACGGCCGCAAAGCCGCCGACACCGCCGTGCTCTGGGAAGCAGACCTGATTTTGATGGACATCGAGATGCCGGGCATGAACGGCCTAGATGCCGCCCGCGCGGTGCTGGAGCAGCGGCCGGAGTGCAAGGTGATCTTCATCACGGCGTACAGCCTGTTCCAGTACGCCCACGAGGCGGTGCACCTGGGCGCCTGCGACTATCTGCTGAAGCCGGTGGACCCGGACGAGACCGAGGCCGCCATCCGCCGCGCTATCCGGCAAATTGAAGCCGGGCGCCGCTTGGCCGAGCTGGCTGCGGAAGCCCCGGAGCCGGAAACCGCCCCGGAGCAGGAGACCGAGCCCGCCGGGGAAGGGGAGAGCGACCGCAACGCACTGGTGATGGATCATGTGCGCAAGTATATGGAAGATAACTATATGGCAGACCTCTCGCTGGACAGCGTGAGCGAAATTTTGCACATCAGTCCGGCGTACCTTTCGGCGCAGTTCAAAAAATACCAGAAGATGAACTTTCTGGACTGCCTGACCGAGCTGCGCATCAACGCCGCCAAGGAGCTGCTGGCCGACCCCTTCCGCTCCGCAGCGGAGGTGGCCTCCATGGTGGGCTACGAGGACGCCAGTTACTTTGCCCGCGCCTTTAAAAAGCGCACCGGCATGACCCCCACCCAGTACCGGAAGGAAGCGGCAAAGGCAGCCCGGGAGGCGCGGCTGTGACCCGCCGTCAGCTGCTGCGTCTGCTTGCGGCAGCCCCGGCACTGGCAGTTACAGGCTGCACGGCGCAGTCTGCTTCTTCGCAGCAGGAGAAGCCGCTCATCCTGCGCTATGCGGAGAACCAGCCGGAGGACTACCCCACCAGCAAGGCGGCAAAGGCCTTTGCCGAGCTTGTGGCGCAGCGCACGGGCGGCCGGGTGAAGGTGCTGGTTTACAGCGGGGCAGAGCTGGGCGCAGAGCAGAGCGTCATCCAGCAGATGCAGTTCGGCGGGGTGGATTTTTCCCGCGTGTCCCTGAGCCAGCTGGCAGAGTACGAGCCGGAGCTCAGCGTGTTGCAGCTGCCTTACCTGTACAGCGATGCCCAGCAGATGTGGCGGGTGCTGGACGGCAGCATCGGCGATGAGTTTCTGGCCATGCTGGACGGGATGGACTTAGTAGGGCTTTCGTGGTTCGACGCCGGTGTGCGCAGCTTCTACACCCGGGAAAAGGTGACTGGGCTGGATGATTTGCAGGGGCTGACCATCCGGGTGCAGGAGTCAGACATGATGAGCGACATGATCACCGCACTAGGCGCAAAGCCGGCGCAGGTGGTGTACAGCAAGGTATATGCCGCCCTGCATAATGCCGAGATCGACGGGGCAGAGAACAACTGGCCCAGCTACGAGGTGATGGGACACTACGAGGTAGCGCCCTTTTTCCTGAAGGACGAGCACACCCGTGTGCCGGAGGTGCAGCTGGCCAGCCCGGCGGTGATGGAAAAGCTTGCCGCATTGGACGAAAGCTTCCCAGAGGTGATCCGTGCCTGCGCCCGGGAGAGCGCACAGACAGAGCGCGAGCTCTGGGCGCGGCGGGAGGCGAACGCAGAGCAGAATATGCGCAAGCGGGGCATCTGCGTCACCGAACTGGACGAGGCCGAAAAAGCCCGCTTCCGCGCAGCGGTGCAGCCCATGTACGACCGGTTCCGCAGCCACGCCAAACTCATCCAGCGGATTCGGGAGAGCTGAAGAACAAGATATACGAAATAACTCGTCTCTATGTGATATATCAGTTTAGGGACGAGTTTTTTTGCGAACATTTTTCGGCAAGCTCGACAATATCCCCCAGGTGAACTTGTTGAATATGCACAGATACGTTTTCACTTTTTTGCAAAAAACAGGACATTTTATCAGTCCTCTTGATAGCTAAAATCTTTTGCGTTAGAATGAGGTCACCGAGCAATCAGGCCATGCAAAAACGCCTAAATCTACCCTATCAAGATTCAGATCGTGCAATGCAAAAAAGGAGGAAATTTGGTTATGTTTTCCAAAAAGATCTCGCGCCGCAGCTTTCTGAAGGTCAGTGCTGTGACCACCGCCATGGCCGCCATGGGCCTGCCTGCCTTTGCCGCAGAGGACACGGCAGAGGAGAACTGCTTCCAGACCCTGAACATCCCCCGGGCCACCGGCAGCACCGTGGACAAAAGCGTCCTGCTGGACGAGAGCCGCCTGTACCTCATCACGGATTTTGGGGCTGTGTCGGAGGGAGACCCCGTCCAGAACACCAAGGCCATCAACGCCGCCATCCAGGCTGCCAGTCAGGCCGGCGGCGGCACCGTGGTAGTGCCGGCAGGTGACTTTAAGAGCTACACCATCCGTCTCCAGAGCGGCGTCAACCTCCGCATCGACGCCAACGGCATCATCCGGGCTGCCCGGGCAGACCTGTACGACTGGTATGGCAACCAGACCATGGTGGGCGAGGGCGGAAACTACGATGAGCCGGAAGTGAACCTCTATGCCGGGCTCCAGGACCACGGCCACACCTACTTTGCCAACAGCCTGTTCTACGCCGCTGACAAGCACGATATCATGATCTACGGCGAGGGTCTCATCGACGGCAGCTACATGGACGACACCGGTACCCTCATCAATGTGCTGTCCGGCAACGACCCCTCCAACCCCAAAAACCGCACCGACCGGGGCTACAGCTCCACCTGGTACGGCAACAAGGCCATTGCACTGGTGCGCTGCGAAAACGTGGTGCTGGACGGCATCCGCATCCTGAACGGCGGCCACTTTGCCATTATTGCCGAGGGCACCCGGAACATGACGGTCAACGACCTGATCGTGGACACCAACCGGGACGCCTACAATATCGACTGCAGCCAGGACGTTACCGTCAGCAACAGCCACTTCAACTCCCTTACGGACGACGCCATCGTCATGAAGGCTTCCTACGGTGCCGGCGTGTTCATGCCCACCCAGAACGTCCTGATCGAGGACTGTGTGGTCAGCGGCTACGATGCCGGTTCTGTGATTACCGGAGCCTGCACTACCGATAAGATCGTGGCCACCGACGCCTGCGGTCCCACCGCCCGTGTCAAGTTTGGCACCGAGTCCACCTGCGGCTACCACACCGTCACCATCACCCGGGTCCGGTTCGAGCGTTCCCGTGGCTTCTGCATGGAGGCCGTGGACGGCAGCTCCCTCACCAACATCGTGATGACCGACTGCACCATGGACACCGTTTCCTCCTCTCCCATCTTTATTCGGGTAGGCGATCGTGCCCGGTACCCCGTCACCGGCCACACCACTGAGCAGGCTATCAACGCCGCCAACGATGTGCGTCTGGACAATTCCGGCTGGGTGCTGCCCAACCGTGCCGAGTATCAGTTGTACCCCGTGGCCCGCTACAGCCCCTCTTATAATAAGAGCAAGACCGTCTCCATCGACGGCGTCTCCTCCTTTAAGGTGGTAGACCCTGCCAACCCCACCCGGATCAACAACGCCAACCTAGCAGAGATCGACGGCAAGCTGTACCTCTACCGCTGGGATGATGCCCAGCACCAGTATGTGCCGGATATGACCCGGGAGATCAGTCGGAAAGACGCTGTCTACTACGCCAACGCCACCGCTGCCAAGGACCTGGCCAGCGTCAGCAATGTGGAAATCAGCAACATCCGCATCACCAACGTAGATCCCCGGTACCCCATCCTGCTGGAGGGCCTGGTGGACAGCAAGGTGAAGAACGTGATCCTGCGGAACATCTCGGTGCAGTACCGGGGAGGCCTGTCTCTCCAGGAGGCTGTGGAACAGCGGCAGCTGGGCACCTACTGGGTCTACTCCCAGAGCGGCTCTGCCCCCACCGTGCAGAAACTGCCCTGGCTGGTGAACACCTTCTTCAGCAAGTGCGAGGGCCTGCTGCCCCGTGTGGCCTGGAAGAACGGCACCTGGGTAGACGACCCCTACAACGTACCGGAGATGGTAGCCGAGTACCCGGAGCCCTCCATCCTGGGCATCCTGCCGGCCTACGGCATCTACGCTCGTCACGTAGAGGGTCTGGTGCTGCAGAATGTGGCCCTGAACTATGTGATCCAGGATAAGCGTCCGGCTATCGTGCTGGATGACGTTTCCAACGCCGACCTGCGTACCGTGGCCGCCAAGACCGCTCTGGGCGTCAAGGCTGTAGTCACCGTGACCAACCACTACAAGCGTCATGTGGGCAACGAGTATGTGCCGGAGGAGCCCTATTTCACCACCACCTGCGAGAACTTGAAACTGGGCCTGCTGAGCCGTGAACAGGTCACCGTGGATACCCCGGCACCCGGCACCCCGGCGGACAGCCTCTATGGCGACATCCTCCTGCCCATCCCGGAAAACGGCTATCAGTTCGCCATTCCGACCCAGGAGTATCCCCTGCCTCTGACGGTGCACCGCCCCTACTTCAGCCACATCGGAGACCAGACCGTCCAGCTGGGCCAGACCCTGACCCTGACGGTCTCGGGCCGGAACCCGGCCAACGGCGTCCGCACCACCCAGCCCCAGCCTGCTGCTGTCATCGAGGCTCTGGACGGCGGCCTGACCTACGGCACCGCCGGCCTGCTGCCTCTGGGCGCATCCTTTGACGCTGGTTCTCACACCCTCACCTTTACCCCCAAGGCCAAGGGCACCTACAAGGTCACCTTTACCCTGGACGACGGCGTCATCCCCGTAAGCAAGACCGTTAAGATCACCGTGGCGTGATCCTGTCGGTTTTCTGCCTGCTCATAGGCCCCGGCTGGTTTCTCCCACAGCAGACCGGCCGGGGCCAGAGCAGTTTCGGAGCTACTTGAACCGTAAGTTGTATCCAACTGGTCAGCAGTGTTGCACAAACAAGACAGAATGCGATTGTGCAATATGGCAAAAACAATCTTGACATTCTTTCGAAAAACAGGACATTTTTCGAAAGCCCTTGTTTCATTTCGGAAAATTTGCTAAAGTGTGTACAGTCAATGAACGAAAGCTCCGGCACCTGTGCGCCCGGAGAATTTCACAATTATTTTAAGGAGGACGATTCCTATGAAAATGATCTCTCGTCGTAGCTTTATGGCCGTTGCCGGTGCAGCTACCGCTGCTGTTGCTCTGACCGCCTGCGGTGGTTCCAAGAGCGGCTCCACTTCTACCGCTGCTTCCACCTCTACCGCAGCTTCTTCTTCTGCTGCTGCCGGTGATGCAGCTGCTGCTGCCAGCGATCCCAAGGTGACTCTGGTCTACGCCGAGGTCAACCCGCTGGATACCATCGTTGGCCAGACCGGTACTCACTTCAAGGAGAAGGTCGAGGAGCTGAGCGGCGGTTCTGTGGTCGTCGATGTGCAGGCTTCCGGTGTTCTGGGCTCTGAGAACGACGTTCTGGACGCTATTCTGGGCGGCTCTACCTCCATTGATATCAGCCGTATCTCTGCTTTCGCTCTGACCAGCTACGGCTGCAATAAGTCCAAGCTGCTGTCCATCCCCTTCACCTTCAACAACCGCGCTCACTTCTGGAACTTTGCCAACAGCGATCTGGCTCCTGAGTTCCTGAACGAGCCCCAGGAGCTGGGCCTGCCCGTTCGCGGCCTGTTCTACGGCGAGGAGGGCTTCCGTCACTTCTTCACCGTCAAGCCCGTTGCAACCATCGATGATCTGAAGGGCATGAAGCTGCGTGTGTCCAACGACCCCGTTATGAACGGCATGGTCGAGGGTCTGGGCGCTAACCCCACCGTCGTTGCATTCGGCGAGCTGTACAGCGCACTGCAGACCGGCGTTGTGGATGGCGCTGAGCAGCCCATCGCAAACTACAAGTCCAACGCTTTCCCCGAGGTTGCTAACAACCTGATCCTGGATGGCCACACTCTGGGCGCTGTGCAGGCTGTTATCACCGACAACGCATGGGGCAAGCTGACCGCTAACCAGCAGGCTGCTGTTATGGCTGCTGCTGCCGACACCCAGAAGTTCAACGCTGATCTGTCTGAGACCGCTGAGAACAAGGTTCTGGAAGAGCTGCGCTCCTCCGGCTGCAACGTTGTGGATGTGGACGACAAGACTCCCTGGCAGGAAGCTTGCGCTAAGGTCATCAAGGACAACACCTCTGATCAGGCTGAGCTGTACCAGAAGCTGCTGGACATGAAGGCATAATCTGGCTTTCCATCCAATCTAAGTAGTACATTGCCCGGCGGGGGCCCACGGGAATACGCCCGCAGGCTTCGCCGGGTTTTTATATGGAGGAATTTCTATGCCGAAAATCTTTACCACTCTGGATAAGATCAGACCGGCGTACGACTTTACCTACAAGGTGGTTCTGTTCATCTGCAAGATCCTGCTGATCGCAGATATCCTCATTACCACGATGTCGGTCATTGGCCGTTACGTCCCCTTTATTCCGGACCCCTCTTGGTCTGAGGAGGTCGTTTTGACCTGCATGAGCTACATGGCTGTGCTGAGCGCTGCGCTGGCCATCCGCCGCGGCGCACACATCCGCATGACTGCCTTTGATATGTACCTGCCCAAGAAAGTGGTCAAGGCGCTGGACATCCTGTCTGACGTGGCCGTGATGATCCTTGGTGTGGTGATGATGGCGGTCGGCTGGAACTACGCCACCACGCTGGGCGGCCGTGGCTTCTATGTTTCCATGCCTTGGCTGAGCCGCTTCTGGATGTACTTCCCGGTGCCGCTGGCCGGTGTTGCCATGATCATCTTTGAGATCGAGTCTCTGTATAACCATATCAAGAGCTTTTTTGTAAAGGAGGAAATGTAATATGACAGTTCAGACACTGGCAATCATTGTCCTTCTTGTCAGCTTCTTTGTTATGATCTTCCTGCGCTTCCCCATTGCATACGCCGTTGGCCTGTCCAGCGTGCTGTGCATGCTGGTGCAGGGTCAGGCACTGACCGACGTCTGCCGCCTGATGGTCAAGGGCATCTCCTCCTTCAGCCTGATGGCTGTGCCGTTCTTCATCACCATGGGCGTGCTCATGGGTTCCGGCGGCATCTCTGAAAAGCTGATCGCACTGGCTGACGCCTGCGTGGGCTGGATGCGCGGCGGCATGGCCATGGTCAACATCGTGGCTTCCTACTTCTTCGGCGGCATTTCCGGTTCCGCTTCCGCCGATACCGCTTCCATCGGCTCTATCATGATCCCCATGATGGTGGATCAGGGCTACGGTGCAGACTTCTCCACCGCTGTTACCATCACCTCCTCCTGCGAGGGTCTGCTGGTTCCCCCCAGCCATAACATGGTCATCTACGCTACCACCGCCGGTGGTATCTCCGTGGGCAGCCTGTTCCTGGCCGGTTACCTGCCCGGCGCTCTGCTGGCTATCGTGCTGATGATCGGCTCCTACATCATCTCGGTCAAGCGCAACTACCCCAAGGGTGATCCCTTCAGCATCAAGGCTTTTGTCAAGCAGCTGGGCACTTCCATCTGGGCACTGGCCGCTGTCATCATCGTGGTGTTCGGCGTTGTCGGCGGTGTGTTTACCGCTACCGAGTCCGCTGCTATCGCCGTTATCTACTCTCTGCTCGTTTCTGTGTTCGTCTATAAGGGTCTGGACTGGAAGGGCGTGTGGCACGCTCTGGACGAGTGCGTCAACACCCTGTCCATCGTGCTGATCCTGATCGCTACCTCTGCAGTGTTCGGCAACTGCCTGACCATGCTGCATGTGCCTGATCTGGCTGCAAACGCCATCACCAGCGTCACCAGCAACCCCTACATCATCGCACTGCTCATCGACCTCATCATCCTGGTGCTGGGCATGATCATGGATATGGCTCCCATCATCCTGATCGCTACCCCCATCCTGCTGCCCATTGCCACCTCCATCGGCATCGATCCCATCCAGTTCGGTATCATCGTGGTTCTGAACTGCGGCATCGGCCTGCTGACTCCTCCCGTTGGCTCCGTTCTGTTCATCGGCTCTGCCGTTGCAAAGCGCCCCATGGAGAAGGTGGTCAAGGCAACCCTGCCGTTCTACCTGTGCATGTTCATTGCACTGCTGCTGCTGACCTACATCCCCGACATCAGCCTTGCTATCCCCAAGCTGCTGGGCGGCTATGTAAGTCCCATTGCAAACCCGCTGGGCCCTGTGTTCATCCACTAAGCGCAGCATAAGGGAAACCCCTTGCATCTTTAAGACCGGAGCCTGTCAGCCCTTTGGGCTGCGGGCCCCGGTCTTTTTTGCTTTTGCACCAAAATGCGGACAGCTTGCACGGCGGGGAACACTATGATACAATAAAGTGTATAGAAGCTTGGAAGGGGAGAGAACACTATGGAGCAAAAACGCCTGTGTCCGTTCTGCATGGGGGAACTGCCGCCTGCGGCGACCGTCTGCCCCCATTGTGGGAAGATCTTAGAGGGATGCAACCCGGCGGGCTGCCTGCCGGTGGGTACGGTGCTGGCCGGGCGCTACACGGTGGGCGAGATGCGCAGTCTGGACGGCGAAGGTGTGCTGTACAGCGGCGTGGAGAATCTGGGTGCTTTCCGGGTGACTATCAAAGAGTACCTGCCCGTCACCCTTTCTGCGGAGCGGGGTGCGGACTGCGTCCTGCGCCCCAAGCAGGGCAGTGAAGTGCTGTTCAAGACCACCCGCATGGACTTTGCAGACCTGTACCGCGCCATCCAACGCATTACCCCCGCCAGCGGTCTGGAGGCCGTGCTGGACGTGGTGGAGGCCAACAACACCGTGTATGTGGTGCTGGAAAACTTAGGCGGCACCCCGCTGGAGCAATGGCTGGAAAATCGTCCCGCTCCGGTGCAGGCAGAGGAGGCCTGCGCCATGCTGCGCCCGGTGTTTGAGGGCGTGGCGGCCATGCACAAGGCAGGGCTGGTGCACCGCGGCATCTGCCCGGAGAATATCCGGGTAATGTCGGATGGCCGCTGTCGTCTGGCCGGGTACGCCACCGTGGGTCTGCGCACCGCAGGCAGCGGTCTGCACGAGCAGCTGTACGAGGGTTACTCCGCGCCGGAGCAGTATACTACCGCCGAGTTTGAGGGGCGCTACACCGACGAATACAGCCTTGCCGCCGTCTTTTACCGCATGGTGTGCGGGCAGGCACCCATGCCCGCTGCCCAGCGTGTGGTGTCGGACTCTAACCCCCGGGCACGCACCGTAGAGCCTGCCGTACCGGCCTATGTTTCCGATGTATTGCAGCTGGGGCTGCGGCTCAAGGTCATGGAGCGCATCCAGACCGTGCCGCAGCTGTATCAGGCGCTTTCTTCCAAGGAATATACCGCCGAGCTGACCCGCACCATGAAGCCGGAGACCCCGATGCATCCGGCGCGGACAGAGCAGAGCGGGCAGGGCAGGGAACACCTGCTCAGTTTGAAAGGGCTGCTGGCGGGCATTCTGATCCTGCTTTCCGTTCTGATCTTGCTCACCCTGTGGGGCATCGTGAGCAGCAAGGAGGAACAAACTCCCTCTTCGGAGCCGAGCTCGGAAGCTGCCAGCAGCGAGGAAATGAAGCCCCAGAACCTTGTGCCCAACTTTGTGGGCATCGACTACGAACAAATCAAGAATAACCGCGAGTACACCAGTATGTACCTGTTCCGGGCGGTGCTGGAGTACAGCGATACCGTGCCTTCCGGGCAGATCATCCGGCAGGAGCCGGAGGCCGGCGAGGTGATGGAGAACGGCGAGGTGATCCAGATCGTGGTCAGTCAGGGCCCGGAGAAGGTGGAGATGCCAAAGATCGTCGGTGCATCGCAGGATAAGGCTATTGAGATCCTGAGCAGCCGGGGGCTTGTGGCCAGCTGCTTTATGGTGGTGAATGATGGCTCCTACGCTACGGGCTGTGTGGTCTCTGCCAGCGAGGAAGAGGGCGCCATGGTCACGGTGGGCACGGTGATCACTGTGTATATCGCCGCAGACCCCAGTGTGCAGATCACTGCCACCCCGGAGGAGCCTGCCGCTACCGAGCCTACCACCCCGGAAACGCCCCCGGAGGGCAGCACAGAGCCGGAATACGATACCGATTAAACAGCATACAACAAAAGCAGAAGCGGGAGCCTTGCAACGGGCTCCCGCTTCTGCTTGTTTAGGATAGGAAAGAGAATGGCTTGATCAGAGGTTGGTGTAGCCCATCAGGTAGCGGTCCACGGCGGCGGCGCAGTCGCGGCCCTCGCGCAGGCCCCACACCACAAGGCTCTGGCCCCGGCGCATGTCGCCGCAGACGAATACCTTGTCCACGTTGGTCTTGAAGTTCTGGTCGGCTACATTGCCGCGGGGGGTGCGGTCCACGCCAAAGGCGTCGGCCACATAGCTCTCGCAGCCGGTAAAGCCTGCGGCGATGAACGCCAGCTGGCAGTCGTAGGTGAATTCTTCGCCGGTGGGCACCATCCTGGTGCGGCCGGTCTCCGGGTCGCGCTCCGGCTTCAGATAACTGATGACCGCGCCGGTCAGGTTGCCGGCATCGTCTTTCAGGAACTCCTTCACGGTGGTCTGGTAGATGCGCGGGTCCTTGTTGAACTTGGCAAGGCACTCGGTCTGGCCGTAGTCCACCTTCAGCACACGGGGCCACTCCGGCCAGGGGTTGGAGGCCGCGCGCTCCTTGGGGGGCTGAGGCATCATTTCCAGAGCCACCAGGTCGGTGCAGCCCTGCCGCAGGGCGGTGCCCTGGCAGTCGTTGCCGGTGTCGCCGCCGCCGATGACCAGCACGTTCTTGCCCTTGGCGTCGATGGCCTTGCCGTCGGCAAATTTGCTGTCCAGCAGGCTCCTGGTCACGCTGGTGAGGTAGTCCACCGCAAAGTGGACGCCGTTGGCGTCCCGGCCGGGCACGTTCAGGTCGCGGGCCTGCTTGGCACCGCAGCACAGCACCACGGCGTCGTAGCTGCTCAGCAGCTCTTCGGCGGCAAGGATGCCGCCCACATCCATGTTGGTGCGGAACTCCACGCCCTCAGCCTGCATGAGTTTGATGCGGCGCTCGATGACCGATTTGTCCAGCTTCATGTTGGGGATGCCGTACATCAAAAGGCCTCCCACGCGGTCGG
>ERZ773106.1228-NODE-1228-length-19662-cov-15.230020_pt1 | contig 19662 bp, 16 predicted proteins | sample MGYA00580572_ERZ773106 | MGnify/ENA primary metagenome ERZ773106 (study PRJEB29015, sample SAMEA2737868) | human gut metagenome | biome: human gut; feature: human-associated habitat; material: faeces | place: China | collected 2012 ... | reverse complement strand
GCAGGGTCTCGGCCATGCCGCTGCCGCGGGCCAGGCTTTGCGCCGCCAGCCGCGCCGACGCCACATTGACGCCCGCCGTGGCGAACGAGACAAACACCATGTACAGCGCCAGAATCAGCTGGTAAAGACCCATGCCTTCACTGCCCAGATACGCCGCCAGCACGATTCGGAACCCCATGCCCAGCGCCCGCAGCACCAGCCCCGACCCGGTGAGCAGCGCCGCATTGTGTAGGTACGTTCTGCGTTTGCTCATACGCCGCCCCCTTCCCCTGCTGATGGGTATGCGGAAGGCGCGGCGGGTATGACAATGTGCAAATTCTATGCTGAACCGCTCCTAAATTACACAGTGCCTTGCATTATGGCGCGAATTTTGGTACACTGTTACAAGAGCATTTTTAAAGGAGCATTTACAAATGAGCGAAACATGTACCCACGATTGCAGCAGCTGCAAGTCCAACTGCGATCACCGCGCGCCGCAGCATGAGCCGCCGCACGCAAGAAGCCGTATCCAAAAAGTCATCGGTGTCGTTTCCGGCAAGGGCGGCGTCGGCAAAAGCATGACCAGCGCCATGCTGGCTGTCTCGATGCGCCGCCTTGGCTTTAAGGCCGGCGTGCTGGACGCCGACATCACCGGCCCGTCCATCCCCCGCCTGTTCGGCGTGAAGGGCCCGGCCACCGGTGACGGCGAGAGCATCAACCCGGTTTCCAGCCGTACCGGCGTGGAAATCATGAGCATCAACCTGCTGCTCGACGACCCCGAGGCCCCCGTTGTCTGGCGCGGCCCCGTCATTGCGGGCGCGGTCAAGCAGTTCTGGCAGGAGGTCGTGTGGGACGTTGATTTCCTGTTCGTTGACATGCCCCCGGGCACCGGCGACGTGCCGCTGACCGTGTTCCAGACGCTGCCGGTGGACGGCATCGTCATCGTGTCCAGCCCGCAGGAGCTGGTCGGCATGATCGTCGGCAAGGCCGTCCAGATGGCCCAGATGATGCATGTGCCCATCCTCGGCCTGGTCGAGAACATGAGCTACGCCGTCTGCCCCGACTGCGGCAAGCACATCAACGTCTTTGGCGACAGCCATGTGGACGAGATCGCCGACAAATACAAGCTGCCGGTGCTGGCGAAGATGCCCATCGACCCCGAGCTGGCCAAGGAGGCCGATGCGGGCATGATCGAGATGTTCGCGGGCGACTATCTGGACAATGCGGCCCAGACCGTGGCAAAGCTGCTGAAAAAGTAAAACGCTGCATCGACATTTTGAATTTTGAGGAGGTTACTTATGAAAAAGTTCTTTGAGGAATTCAAAGCCTTCGCCCTGAAGGGCAACATGATGGACATGGCCATCGGTGTTATCATCGGCGGTGCGTTCTCCACGCTGGTCACCTCCCTGACAGACAACCTCATCAGCCCGATTTTGGGTATTCTGGGCAAGGTCAACTTTGACGCCATGATGTGGGATGTCTTTGGCGACGGCAAGCTGGTCTTTAAGTACGGCGCGTTCATCACCGCCGTCATCAACTTCCTGATCATGGCGTTCGTGCTGTTCTGCATCGTCAAGGCTATGAACAAGCTGATGGAGATGGGCAAGCATGAGGAGCCCGCCGCGGAGGAGCCTGCTGCCCCCGCCGCCCCCACGCAGGAGGAGCTGCTGGCCGAGATTCTGGTCGAGCTGAAAAAGCAGAACGGCGAGAAAACGGCGTAACGTTTTTTAGTATGCAAAATGACCGCGCAGGGCGAGGAGCCTTGCGCGGTTTTTGTTTGGGCGGCAGCGGCACACGGCACGGGAGGGATGAATCCCTCCCCTGCGGGTCAACCGTAAACGGGTGGTTTCGGGAGGCCGCGGGCCGGGCATGCCCGGCCCCTACAGCGCGGTGTACTTTGTAGGGGGCGGCGTCCCCGACGCCCCGCATGGCGGCACACGCTTTCCGGGGATTGTAGGGCGGCCTGCCCACAGGCCGCCGCGGAGGGGTCAAGACCCCTCCCTACAAGGCAAACCGGAAAAGAGAGATGCCGTTAGGCAGCGGGCGGCATATATGCCGCCCCTACAAAGCGGCAGAAAGTCCACGCAGCTTAATTTTATTAAGTTTACGCTTGCTAAACCAAATTTCTAAACGTTTTTTGCTTAATTTCCGTAAAATCTTCTGCTTCAGGATTGTAAAGCGGCGGCATCTATGGTATGATGCAGACAAGAACAAAGACGTTCCCACAAGGGGCCTGTGTGCCCTGTTGGGAGCGTCTTTTTTGTTTATCCCGCCCGCGCGGCAAATGTGCGACGCTGCGCGGTTTAACGGGATTGGGAAAGGAGCAAACGAGGTATGGAAAACTTTACCGAGCGCAAGACCCCCGCCGGGCTGTACAGCCCCCGGTTTGAGCATGACAACTGCGGCATCGGCGCTGTGGTGGACATCAAGGGGCGCAAGAGCCACAAAACCATTGACGACGCACTGCAGATCGTGGAGCATCTGGAGCACCGCGCGGGCAAGGACGCCGAGGGCAAGACCGGCGACGGCGTCGGCATTCTGACGCAGATCAGCGACAAATTCTTCCAGAAGTCCGCTGCCGAGCAGGGGCTGACCCTGGGCGCAGAGCGGGAATATGGCATTGGCATGTTCTTTTTCCCGCAGGATGAGCTCAAGCGCAACCAGGCCAAGAAGCTGTTTGAGATCGTCTGCAAAAAGGAGGGTCTGCCCTTCTTAGGCTGGCGCGAGGTTCCCACCTGCCCCGAGGTGCTCGGCCACAAGGCCATTGCCTGCATGCCCAGCATCTGGCAGGGCTTTGTGGGCAAGCCGCAGCGCGTCGAGGCAGGCATTGCCTTTGACCGCCGCCTCTATGTGGCGCGCCGCGTGTTTGAGCAGTCCAGCCCCGACACCTACGTTTGCAGCCTGTCCAGCCGCACCATTGTCTATAAAGGTATGTTCCTCGTCAAGGAGCTGCGCCTGTTCTATCCTGATCTGCAGGACGCCGACTATGAATCCGCCATCGGCATGGTGCACAGCCGCTTCTCGACGAACACCGCGCCCAGCTGGAACCGCGCCCACCCCAACCGCTTCATCCTGCACAACGGCGAGATCAACACGATCCGCGGCAACGTGGACACGATGCTTGCTCGCGAGGAAACCATCGGTTCCAACTATTTAAAGGACGATATGACGAAGGTTCTGCCCATCGTCAACCAGGGCGGCTCCGACTCTGCCCAGCTGGATAACACGCTGGAATTCATGGTCATGAACGGCATGGATCTGCCGCTGGCCGTCATGGTCACGATCCCCGAGCCGTGGGATAACAACAAGTCGATGGACCCGAAGAAGCGCGACTTCTACCAGTACTATGCCACGATGCTGGAGCCGTGGGACGGCCCCGCCAGCATCCTGTTCAGCGACGGCGACGTGATGGGCGCAGTGCTGGACCGCAACGGTCTGCGCCCGAGCCGCTACTACATCACGAAGGATGGCCGACTGATCCTTTCCAGCGAGGTCGGCGTGCTCGACATTCCCGCTGACGAGGTCGTGCGCAAGGACCGTCTGCGCCCCGGCAAGATGCTGCTGGTGGATACCGTCAGGGGCGAGCTGGTGGACGACGAAAAGCTGAAGGCCGACTACGCCAGCCGCCAGCCCTACGGCGAGTGGCTTGACCGCAACCTTGTCAACCTATCCAGCCTGAAGGTGCCCAACAAGAAGGTGCCCAGCTACACGAAGGATCAGCTTGTCCAGCTGCAGAAGGCGTTCGGCTACCGGTATGAGGACGTCTCCACGATCATTCTGCCGATGGCCAAGAACGGCGGCGAGCCCGCCGGGGCCATGGGCAGCGATACTCCGCTGGCCGTTTTGAGCCACACCCGCCCGAATCTGAGCGAGTATTTCAAGCAGATGTTTGCGCAGGTCACGAACCCGCCCATCGACGCGCTGCGCGAGAAGATCGTCACCTCGACCACCGTCTACGTCGGTGCGCAGGGCAATCTTCTGGAGGAGGACGCCGACAACTGCAAGGTCCTGAAAATCGAGAACCCGATCCTGACCGAGACCGACCTGCTCAAGATCAAGGCCATGGACGTGCCCGGCTTCAAGGTCGTGACACTGTCCATCTGCTACTACAAGAACACCGATCTGGAAAAGGCCATTGAGCGCCTGTTTGTCGATGTGGACCGCGCCTACCGCGACGGCGCGAACATCCTGATTTTGTCGGACCGTGACATTGACGAGTACCACGTCGCCATTCCCAGCCTGCTGGCTGTGGGCGCGGTCAGCAAGTATCTGGTCCGCACCCGCAAGCGCACCGCCATGGCGCTGATTCTGGAAAGCGGCGAGCCGCGCCTGGTACACGACTTCGCCACGCTGCTGGGCTACGGCGCAGCTGCCATCAACCCGTATCTGGCGCAGGAGACTATCGGTGAGCTGATTTCCGACGGCCTTCTCGACAAGGACTACTACGCCGCTGTCAGCGACTACAACAAGGCCGTGCTGGCGGGCATTGTCAAAATTGCGTCCAAGATGGGCATTTCCACGATCCAGTCCTACGCGGGCAGCCAGATCTTTGAGGCGCTGGGCATCTCGAAAGAGGTCATCGACAAATACTTTACGAACACCGTCTCCCGCGTGGGCGGCATCACGATCCAGGACATCCAGAATGATCTGGAAGCCCGCCATCAGGAAGCATTCGACCCGCTGGGTCTGGACATCAACCGCGAGCTGCCGAGCCTGGGTGCGCACAAATTCCGCGGCGGCCCCGCTGCCGAGCAGCACCTCTACAACCCGCAGACCATCCACCTTTTGCAGCAGGCCTGCTGGACCGGCAATTACGATACCTTCAAGCAGTACACCGCCGCCGCTGCCAATGAGAACGGCGACGCGATGCACCTGCGCAGCCTGCTGGACTTCAATTATCCCGAGCAGGGCGTGCCCCTCGACGAGGTCGAGAGCGTTGACTCCATCGTCAAGCGCTTCAAGACCGCGGCGATGAGCTACGGCGCACTGTCCGAGGAGGCCCACGAGTGCATGGCTATCGCCATGAACCGTCTGGGCGGCAAGTCCAACACCGGCGAGGGCGGCGAGGCCGAGGACCGCTACGGCACCGAGCGCAACTCCGCCATCAAGCAGGTGGCATCCGCCCGCTTCGGCGTGACAAGCAAGTATCTGGTCTCCGCCAGTGAGATCCAGATCAAGATGGCGCAGGGCGCGAAGCCCGGCGAGGGCGGCCAGCTGCCCGGCGGCAAGGTCTACCCGTGGGTCGCCAAGACCCGCAACTCGACCACCGGCGTCGGCCTGATCTCTCCCCCGCCCCACCACGATATTTACTCGATCGAGGACCTGGCGCAGCTGATCTACGATTTGAAGTGCTCCAACCGCAAGGCAGCCATCAACGTCAAGCTCGTCAGCGAGGCCGGTGTCGGCACGATTGCCGCGGGCGTTGCCAAGGCCGGTGCGGAGGTCATCCTGATTTCCGGCTTTGACGGCGGCACGGGCGCAGCCCCCCGCAACTCCATCCACAACGCAGGTCTGCCGTGGGAGCTGGGCATTGCCGAGGCACACCAGTGCCTGATCATGAACGGTCTGCGCAGCCGCGTCCGCATCGAGGCGGACAGCAAGCTGATGAGTGGCCGCGACGTTGCCATTGCCGCCCTGCTGGGTGCCGAGGAATTCGGCTTCGGCACCGGCCCGCTGGTGGCCATGGGCTGCGTCATGATGCGCGTCTGCAACCTTGACACCTGCCCCATGGGCATCTGCACCCAGAACCCCGAGCTGCGCAAGCGGTTCAAGGGCAAGCCCGAGTACATCATGAACTTTATGCGCTTCATGGCCGAGGACCTGCGCGAGTACATGGCAAAGCTCGGCGTGCGCACCGTCGATGAGCTGGTGGGCCGCACCGACCTGCTCAAGGTCAAAGCCGCGCCCGCAGGCTCCCGCGCCGGTGAGATGGACCTGACCGCGCTTTTGCAGAACCCGCTGGTCGAGAACTCCAACGTACACTTCAACGCGAAGGATGTTTACAACTTCCAGCTGGAAAAGACCCCCGACATGCGCATCCTGATGAAGAAGTTTAAAAAGAGCTTCGACTCCGCCGAGCCGAAGCCCAGCACCGTCACGCTGGACGTCGGCAACACGGACCGCGCGTTCGGCACGATCATTGGCAGCGAGATCACCGCCAGGTTCGGCAACACGCTGCCCGACGACACGTTTCATGTCGTCTGCCACGGCTACGGCGGCCAGAGCTTCGGCGCGTTCATCCCCAAGGGCCTGACGCTCGAGCTGATCGGCGACGCGAATGACTACATCGGCAAGGGTCTGTCCGGCGGCAAGCTCGTCGTCTACCCGCCGAAGGACGCCGCCTTTGACCGCAGCGAGAACATCGTCATCGGCAACGTGGCACTGTACGGTGCTACGGGCGGCACGGCGTTCATCAACGGCGTGGCCGGTGAGCGCTTCTGCGTGCGCAACTCCGGCGCAACTGCCGTTGTGGAGGGCGTGGGCGACCATGGCTGCGAGTACATGACCGGCGGCACGGTGGTCGTGCTTGGCAAGACCGGCAAGAACTTTGCAGCCGGCATGAGCGGCGGCATCGCCTACGTGCTGGACGAGGACTGGGACTTCTACCAGCGCGTCAACAAGGACATGGTCAGCCTGGAGCCTGTGGAGCACAAGTACGATGTATCGCTGTTGAAAGACCTGATCCGTGAGCATGTGGAGCTGACCGGGTCGCCGCGCGGCAAGGAAATCCTTGACAACTTCGGCGAGTATCTGCCCAAGTTCAAGAAGGTCCTGCCCCACGACTACGACAAAATGCTGCGCCTGATCGCCCAGATGGAGGAAAAGGGCGAGGACAGCGAGCAGGCCCAGATCGAGGCGTTCTACGCCATGAAAAGCGCAAAGTAAGGGAGGCAGAGTACCATGGGTAAACCGACAGGATTTATGGAAATTACGCGGCAGACCAGTTTAGAGCTGCCGCCCGAGGAGCGCATCCGGAATTTTAACGAGTTTCACGTCCCGCTGCACACCGACGAGCAGCAGGCCCAGGGCGCACGCTGCATGGACTGCGGCGTCCCCTTCTGCCAGAGCGGCGTTCAGCTGGGCGGCATGTTCAGCGGCTGCCCGCTGAACAACCTGATCCCCGAGTGGAACGACCTGGTCTATCAGGGCAAGTGGGATCTGGCCGTGCACCGGCTGATCGCCACGAACCGATACCCGGAGTTCACGAGCCGGGTCTGCCCCGCCCTGTGCGAGGCGGCCTGCACCTGCGGCAACGTCACGGGTGACCCGGTCACAGTCAAGGAAAACGAGCGCGCCATCGTTGAATACGGTTACGAGAGCGGCGCCATTCATGCCGTGCCGCCCCCGGCCCGCACGGGCAAGACCGTGGCGGTCATCGGCGCAGGTCCCGCGGGCCTGTCCGTGGCCGACCTGCTCAACAAGCGCGGCCATCGCGTGACCATCTATGAGCGCGAGGACCGCGCGGGCGGCCTGCTGATGTACGGCATCCCCAACATGAAGCTAGAAAAGTGGGTCATTGACCGCCGCGTGAAAATTTTGCAGGACGAGGGCATTGAGTTTGTTTTTAACGCCGACGTCGGCAATACCGTCAGCGCCGAGGAGCTGAAGGCCCGCTATGACGCCGTGGTGCTGTGCTGCGGCGCGAAGCAGGCCCGCGACATCCAAGCCCCGGGCCGCGACGCGCAGGGCATCTTCTTTGCGGTGGATTACCTGACCAGCGTGACCCGCAGTCTGCTGGATTCCAACTTTGCGGACGGCAAGGCGGTTTCCGCCGCGGGCAAGCGCGTGCTGGTCATCGGCGGCGGCGACACCGGCAACGACTGCGTCGGCACGGCCATCCGCCAGGGCTGCGAGAGCGTCATGCAGCTGGAAATGATGCCCTGCCCGCCCGCGGCCCGCGCCCCCGGCAACGACTGGCCCGAGTGGCCCCGCGTGCTGAAAACCGACTACGGCCAGCAGGAGGCCATCGCCAAATTCGGCTTTGACCCCCGCGTCTACCAGACGACGGTCAAGGAGTTCTACAAGAACGAGGCCGGGCAGGTCTGCGGCGCGCTGATCTCCAAGCTGAAAAGCGAGGTCGTGGACGGACGCCGCCAGATGGTGCCCACCGGCGAGGAGTTCACCGTGGACTGCGACCTGGTACTGATTGCGGCAGGCTTTACGGGCTGCGAGCCCTATGTGGCCGATGCGTTCGGCGTCGAGCGCACGAAACGCGGCACCGTGGCCGATGTGAAGTACGCCACTGCCGACCCGAAGGTGTTCGCCTGCGGCGATATGCGCCGCGGCCAGAGCCTTGTCGTCTGGGCGCTGCGCGAGGGCCGCGACACCGCCGCCGTCGTGGATGAAAAGCTGATGGGATATACGAACCTCTGATAGCGCCTGCCCTCACCCCGCTGCGGCGGCCTGAGGGCAGGCCGCTCTACATACTGCCCTGCGGGGCGTCGAGGACGCCGCCCCCTACAACATACAGCATAACACAAAAAGGCACCTGCCCACACGGACAGGTGCCTTTTTATATCGTATTACCGCTCGCACTTCCAGAAATGACAGCTGTACGGTTCCAGCGTGCTGCCGCCGCCGAAGTCGTGGTCAGCGCCTGTGATGAGGTCCACCGCGCGGCCGCAGCCCGCGTCAAAGTGGGCGTCAAACGGATTGCCGTCCGCGTTGATGGCCACCAGCACCCGCTCACCGTCGGCGTAGCGCTCAAAAATCAGCTGCTTAGGCTGGACCAGCACATTGCGGTAGCTGCCCCGGCACAGCGCCTTGCTGCCCGTGTGGGCGTGGGCCAGCGCCGCGATCCAGGCGGTCAAGTCGTTCTCCTCGGGCTTCTCCACCGCCGGGCGCAGCGTCGGGTCGCCGTTGCGCTTGTCGCCCTCCATGCCCCATTCACTGCCGTAGTAGACCGACGGCACACCGGGTATACCGAACAGCAGACCGTAGATGGGGCGTAGGCAGCCCTTGTCCGTCAAAATCGTCGCAATGCGCGTTACATCGTGGTTATCCACAAAGCTCAGCAGATGCTTGCCCGTGTACAGGCACCACTGCTCGGAGCCGAACTGGCGGTTCAGGCTGTAGCTGATCTCGTGCATGTTGCCCGTGTTGAAGCTTGAATACAGGCCCTTGTAGCACTCGTAGTTCGTTACGCTGTGGCAGGCGTGGTCGTTCATCCAGCGGTTATAGTCGCCGTGCAGCGTCTCACCCACCAGTGCGAACTCCGGCTTGATGCTGTCGGCCAGCCCGCGCAGCTCGGCCAGAAAGCCGAGGTCGAGGCAGTAGGCAACATCCAAACGCAGGCCGTCGATGTCGTAGTCCCGCACCCAGCCGCGCACAACGTCAAACAGGTAGTTTTTCACCGCCGGGTTCTGCAGATTCAGCTTGACCAGCTCGTTGCAGCCCTCCCACGCTTCATACCAGAAGCCGTCGTTGTAGTTGGTGTTGCCGTCAAAGCTGATGTGGAACCAGTCCTTGTACGGGCTGTCCCAGCGCTTCTCCTGCACATCCTTGAACGCCCAGAAGCCACGGCCCACATGGTTGAACACGCCGTCAAACAGGATTTTTATGCCCGCCGCGTGCAGCGCTGCGCAGATCTGCCTGAGGTCGTCGTTTGTGCCCAGGCGGCAGTCCACCTTATTGTAGTCGCGGGTGTCATAGCCGTGGGCGTCGCTCTCGAACAGCGGGTTGAACAGCACGCAGGTCGCGCCCAGGCGCTTGATGTGCTCCACCCAGTCCAGCACCCGCAGAATGCGGTGCTCGCCCGCCTGCGCCTGGTCACCGTCGTTTTGCAGCGGTGCGCCGCAAAGCCCCAGCGGGTAGATCTGATAAACTACTGCCTCATCGTACCACATATTGTTTTCCTCCCCGAATTAAAACTTCTTTTTCAGTTTTGGCTTGAGTATGACGTGGTAATACCGCGTCAGTGCCGCCAGTGCGCGGTCACACAGCCAAAACGACAGGTTGCCCGCGGCCAGCAGTGCTGCCAGCATCCCGACACCGTCGGCCAGCAGCTCGTCCAGCACGGCAGGCCCGAGCAGCGCAAACAGCAAAAGATACACCAGCACCGTACCCGCGTTGAACACCGCGAATTTCAGCACCCAGCGCAGGAGCGTGCTTTTTACGCCGTTCAGCTTGACACGCAGCACGGGGTAATACCCCATGACCAGCACGTAAAACAGCGCCAGTTCGGTCTCCGGCACAAAGAGCACGGCCAGAATTGCCACGCAGACGTAGAGGGTCAGCGCGTAGCGCGTGCCGTATTCCTCGAGCACCGGGATGAGCAGGAACGCCGCCAGCATCGGCGCGGCATAGGTGCCGATCTGCAGTGCACTGCCCAGCAGCAAAAGCACCAGCGAAAGCGCCCCCAGCATACCGCAGAGGGCTATCTTCTGGCTTTCCGTTTTGCGCATCGTTCCGCCTCCCACCGCTTTTCGATTCTTGTACATTATACCCTATTTTGTTTCACATTGCAAGGCATCCATCTGTGCAACCGTACAAAAGGTGTAGCCCTGCTCCCGGAAATAGGCGATCATATCGGGCAGGGCCTTGACGGTCTGACCTGTTGCTTTTGTATCATGCAGCAGGACGACACAGGTGTCCTGACCATCAGCATCGCGGCGAATGTTGCGCAAAATCTGCGCGGCATCCGGGTGGCTGGCGGTGGCGTCCTCGGCGCAGACGTTCCAGTCGATCCAGTGGTAGCCCTTGTCCTCGGCCTGGGCCTTCAGGGCCTTCATGATGCCGTTTCCGCCGTAGCGGTGGCTGACTGTGTTTGTGCTGCCGCCGGGAAAGCGCAGCCAGTCGATGGCCGCCACATCCACATACGGCTCCAACGCCTGGCGCAGCGTTCTGATGTCCTGCCAGAATGCGTCAGTGCTCGCATAAATTTTGGAGTATTGATGCGTCGCGCTGTGCAGCGCGATCTGATGCCCCGCCGCCGCGATGTCCGCCACAAGGGGCAGATATTTTTCGTTGGCGTCCTGCGCGCAGACAAAGAAGGTGGCCGGGACCTGCTCCTTATCGAGAATTTCCAGAATTGGCCGGGTGTTTTTGCTGGGGCCGTCGTCAAAGGTCAGGCAGACGATTTTGGGCAGCGCCGTCTCCCCCGTCGCCGCCGACACCGCAAAGCAGTCGTTGGGGGTGTCGGTCTCGGCGTACTCCCGGTGGTACAGCAGATGGATGATGCCGGACAGCATCACCAACATAGCCGCCAGCACCACGCCCGCCAGCAATCTTGCGTTTCGTTCCTCTCTGTCTGCATCCCGCCGCATGGCAAGCCCCTCCTCTGTTTTGGTCTGGTACAAGGTATGCGGGCGTGGCGGGAAATAGACATAGGCAGCGGTGTATGGTATAATAGAGAAAACACTGTGGGAGGCCCGCCGCATGAAGCTGAAGATCACCAAATCCGACAAGCAGGCGCTGCTAGCGGCACTGGCGGTCTGCGGGATCGGCATACTGTTTTCCATTCTCATTGTGCTGGGGGTGGACATTTACCGCAAGCACACCTACACCAGCGTGATTTTGCCGGACGCCTACCGCATTACCGACATGAAAGCGAAGGAGCACACCTCCTACTCTGTCAATGGGGACAACACCGATTACGTCTACATCATCACGGTCAAATATGAGATCGACGGCACCAGCTACACGGACACACTGCAAATTTTGCAGGGCACCCATTTTGCCACCGAGCTGCACGCGCGCTACCTGGCCGACAACGCCCCGGAAGAAGTGCTGGGCAATTTGTATTATTCCGAGAAAGACCCGTCCCATATTGGGCGGTATGGGGACGATTCGCTATTCGTAGAGTAAGTAACAAAACGCGGGAAACTGCCCTTTTACCGGCAGTCTCCCGCATTTTTCTTTATTTGTTTGGAGTTCTTTTCGGTTCCTTTTCTTGCAAGAAAAGGAATAAAACTCTCGTACTTATTTCGCTCTTGCCTCGTGCATCGCATTGATGCGCTTGCGCCAGAGGCGCGGGGCAAAAAGGGCCAGCATCGGGTAGAGCTCCAGACGGCCCGCCAGCATGTCAAAGGCCAGCAGCAGCTTGGCCGGAGCGGAGAAATCCGCAAAGCTGCCCATCGGGCCGACCATCTCAAGGCCGGGACCGACGTTGTTCAGGCAGGTCGCGACGGATGTAAACGTCGTCACCAGATCGAACCCGTCCAGCGAGAGCAGCAGCACCGACAGCGTCAGCAGCAGCATATAAATGTTGAAATAGTTGTGCACACCGCGCAGCGTCTTTTCGTCCAGCGGTTTGCCCTCAAAGCGGACCGTCGTCACGGCATGGCTGTGCAGCATTTTGTTCAGGTCCTGCCGTGCCGCCTTGAAAAGGATGATGACGCGCGATACTTTCAAGCCGCCCGCCGTCGAGCCCGCGCATGCGCCCACAAACGTCAGGATCACGATCACGATGCGAGAGTAGGTCGGCCAGAGGTTGAAGTCCGCCGTGGCGTAGCCGGTGGTCGTGACGATGGACGACACCTGGAAGAACGCCGTGCGCAGCGCCGTGCCGACACTGTCGTACATACTCGCGATGTTCGCCGTGATCGTCAGCGTCGAGAACGCGACGATGCCTAAGTAGACGCGCATCTCCTCGGAGGCGAACGCCTCACGGAAATGACGCAGCAGCAGGAAATAATACAGGTTAAAGTTAATGCCGAACAGCAGCATGAACACGCCGATAACGATCTCAAAATACGGGCTGTTGTACGCGCCGACGCTCAGCGCCTTGTTGCTGAAGCCGCCCGTGCCCGCCGTGCCGAACGCATGAATGAGCGCATCAAACAGCGGCATACCGCCCGCGCAGAGCAGAATCGTCTCGATGACGGTCATGACCAGATAAATGGCATACAAAATCTTTGCACTGTCGCTCAGCTTGCTGGAAATTTTTCCGCAGGTCGGGCCGGGGACCTCGGCGCGCATCAGGTGCATGGCACGGCCATCGGTCATGGGCAGCACGGCCATGGCAAAGACCAGCACGCCCATGCCGCCGATCCAGTGGGAAAAGCTGCGCCAGAACAGCGTGCCGTGGCTCAGCGCCTCGACGTTGGTCAGAATTGTCGAGCCTGTCGTCGTAAAGCCCGAGACCGTCTCAAAAAAAGCATCGGCAAAGGACGGTATCTCGCCGGAGATGACAAACGGCAGTGCGCCGAAAACTGACATCAGCACCCAGACAAGCGCCGCGATGGCCAGGCCGTCGCGGGCGTAGATTTTCGTGTTTTGGGGGGTGCGCAGGCTGGTTATCAGGCCCAGCGCCAGCACGATCAGCGCCGGCCACAGGAAGGAAAGCACAACGCTCCACTCGCCGTAGATGGCGGCGCAGCCCATGGGAAAGAGCATGAGGGCTGCTTCGATCAGGAAGATGCGCCCCAGCACAAACCCTACCATTTTATAGTTCATGGCTGCGCCCTCACTTTACAATGTCGCGCAGCGAGTGCAGCGTTGTGTCGGTGGTGACGATGACGACATCGTCGCCCTCCTGCAGGGCATCGTTGCCGGACGGGATGACTGTCTGGCCATTGCGGCGCACGATGCCCGCCACCAGCAGCCCCTTGCGCAGGGTCAGATCCTTCAGCGGCACGCCGATGAACGGCAAACCCGGCGCAACGTTGAATTCCAGCGCCTCCACGCGCCCGCCCACCAGACGGTGCAGCGTCTTGATGTTCTCCGACTCAAAGCTGTTCTGCATGGCGCGGACGTACATGGCAATGGACTCCGACGTGACCGACGCCGTGGAGACGACGCTGTCCACCATCCCCTTGGCAGCGGCCAGCTCGGCGAAGGACTCGCGGTTGATCTTGGCCACGACCTTGCAGGAGTTTATCTGGGAGGCGTACATCGCCAGAATGATGTTTGTTTCGTCCAGGCCGGTCAGCGCCACAAAGGCGTCCATATCGGTGATGCGCTCCTCACTCAGCAGCTCGGCATCCGCACCGTCGCCGTGGATGACCAGCACGCCGGGGAACTTCTCGCTCATCTCCTGGCAGCGGGCCGCATCGCTGTCGATGACGGTCACCCGCTTCTGGATGTCCTGCAGCTCCTTGACCAGATAGTAGGTCATCCGGCTTGCACCGACGATCATGACGTTGCTGGCCTTGGCCTTGAACAGGTTCAGCTTGCGGAAGAAGGATTCCAGATCCCGGGCCGAGGCCGTCAGGTAGATCTTGTCCCCGGCCCGCAGCGTAAACATACCCGTGGGGATGATCGTCTCGCTGCCGCGGGCGACGGCGCAGATCAGAATTTTGACCCGGATGTTGCGGTACAGGTCCGACAGCTGCAAGCCCACCAGCGGGTTGTCGTCGGCCAGGCGGTACTCGATCAGCTCAAACCGCTGGCGGCAGAACTGCTCACGCTTGATGGCAGACGGGAAACGCAGCACGCGGGCGATCTCACGCGCCGTGGCTTTTTCCGGGTTGACGAACATCGACAGACCAAGGTCATCGCGCATAAAGCGCAGCTGCTTCTCATACTCCGGGTTGCGGATACGCGCAATCGTGTGCTGCGTGCCCAGCTTTTTGGCGACGAGGCAGGCCAGGATGTTGATCTCATCACTGGACGTTGTGGCGATCAGCAGGTCTGCGCCGTCCTCAAACGCCTCCTTCTGCACGTCATAGCAGCCGCCGTTTCCGGCCAGACCGCGCACGTCATAGATATTGACAATGTCCTCGATCAGGTCAGGGTTTTGGTCGATGACGACGATGTCGTTATTTTCCGCCGTAAGCTGGGCGGTCAGGGCACGGCCAACCTTGCCGAGGCCGACGACCACGATTCTCATACGAACGCTCCATTTCTCTTTTTCAAAGCGGGAACACATGTAGGGGCGACCATTGGTCGCCCGCGCAGCCTTATCGCTGCCCTGCGTTCCCCCATCGTTTCCTGCATGGCAAGCGGGCAGCGGGCGAGCAATGCTCGCCCCTACTGGCGCCGCGTCCGGCTATGCAAGCAAGACTTGTACATTATTAAGCCCATTATAGCAAAGCGGGCAGAAAAAGCAATAGGACACTTTTACGGAATGTCCAGGTTTTTTTAAAAAATCCGCAATTTTGTGCTGTGCAGGGCAAATTTTGCGTTGACAAACGCGGATTTACTTGTTATAATTAGATGCTGTGTGAAATCACACGGTTATCCTTGTCTTTTCCGTTAAAAGAGAAGGCCTAATGTCCAAAAGGAGGTGCACAGAATATGGCTAAGTACGAAACCATGATGGTTACCACCGCGAACCTCGACGAAGAGGCTTCCAACGCTCTGATCAACAAGTTCAAGAACCTGATCGCAGCGAATGGTACGATCGATTCTGTTGATGATTGGGGCAAGAAGCGTCTTGCTTACCCCATCAACGATGAGACCGAGGGTGTGTACACGGTGATCAGCTTCACCAGCGAGCCCGATTTCCCGGCTGAGCTGGACCGCGTTTTCAAGATCACCGAGGGCGTTCTTCGCAGCATGACTCTTGCTGTTGAGGAGTAAGGAGTAAACCAATGCTGAATGTTGTTGCAATCATGGGCCGCCTTGCCGCGGACCCGCAGCTGCGCCAGACTACGACGGGCAAGAACGTTGCGTCGTTCCGCATCGCCTGTGATCGCGGACGCCGTGACGCCAACGGCCAGAGTCAGGCTGACTGGCTGGATGTTGTCGCCTGGGACCGCACGGCAGAGTTTGTCTGCAAGTATTTCCAGAAGGGTTCTCTGATTGCCATTGACGGCCGTCTGCAGAGCCGCAGCTATCAGGACAAGAACGGCAACAACCGCACCGCGATTGAGATCGTGGCCAACAACGTCAACTTTGCCGCTCCCAAATCCGCAAACGCCGCACCGATGGGTGATGCCGGTTACGGCGCACCCACGGCAGCCCCCGCTCCCCGTCCCGCTGCACAGGCCGCCCCTGCGCCGAGCTATTCTGCCGGCAGCAATGACGACTTTGCACTGATCGAGGATGAGGGCGACCTGCCGTTCTAAAATCGAAAGTATCATTCTAACAAGGAGGTTTCCACAATGGCTATGGATCGTTCTTCTCGTCCGATGCATCGTGGCCGCAAGAAGGTTTGCTCCTTCTGCGTTGACCGCGTCGAGCACATCGATTACAAGGATCTGCCCCGCCTGCGCAAGTACGTGAGCGAGCGCGCCAAGATCATTCCCCGCCGTGTTACCGGTACCTGCGCTTTCCATCAGCGTGAGCTGACGGTTGCCATCAAGCGTGCCCGCTACATGGCTCTGATGCCCTACGTCAGCGACTAATTTCGCCGCGTCGGCATTGCCTGAAATGCACTGAAAAAGAGCAGTCTCGCAAGAGACTGCTCTTTTTTTGTTTTGCTTCGCCTTCCCCCTTGGGGCTGCGCCCGCAGGCGCGTGTCGGAGCGCAACCACCGAAGGCGGCTCTTAGCGCGTAGACTGAAAGGTGGCCCCGCAGGGCCGGATGAGGGGCGGCGTTCCTGTGGTCACCCGTTAGCGGGGTATCACGGAAAACCTGCCCCTCATCAGTCACCTTCGGTGACAGCTTCCCCCTCAGGGGAAGCCGAATTGCTTTCTGCCGCATTCCCCGTCTGCGCCACCAGCGTGTCATCCCGCTCCCCGGCGATGCTGACGATGACAGTCACATTCTCGGTGTTTATCTTCGTTCCGGCCTTGTAGTCGGTGCTCGCCACACAGCCCGCGGCCATCGTACCGTCGTTATCCACCATGACCATCTTGTACTGGATGCCCAGCGCGTCCAGCTTTTTGCTGGCATTGGCCTGGGTAAAGCCGATGATGTCCGGCATCTCCACAAGGCTCGGGCCGCTGCTGACCGTGATCTGGATGATTTGGTCGTCCATCAGCTTCTCTGTGCCTGCAGGCGGGTCTTGGCTGATGACGACGCCCTGCGCCACCGTGTCGGACGGCTGCTCCACCATCACGATGCGGAAATCGTCGTAGGCAGAGTTACCCTTGATGTCAGTAGTGTAGCGCAGGCCGACCAGGTTCGGCACGGTCTCGGCGGTGGTCTCCCCCGCCGTGCCGACTGCTGTCGGCTGCGGCGTTGCGACAGGGGTGCTGTCAGCCTTGCTGCCGCCTATCAGGCTCCAGAGCAGCAGCACGACCAGCACAAAGATGACGACGAGCGACACGGCCATGATCTTGCGGGTGCTGATCTGGTTGTCGCCCTTCTCAAACATCGCGTTTGCGACATTCGGGTCGGTCAGGGCACTCATCAGCTCGGGCACGGTCTGCATGCGCTTGGCGGGGTCCAGCCGCAGCGCGCAAGCCAGCACCTGCGAGAACCATGTAGGCACACCCGCCTCGAGGCTGTGCGCCGACTCGAGGCTGTCCCGCACTTTGCGCTGGGGCGCGGCGACGGGCGTCTGCCCTGTGACCATCCTGTAGCAGACCGCGGCCAGCGCGTAAACATCGGTGTAGCGCCCGCTGAACTCGGCGGCAGAGTACTGCTCCGGCGCGGCGTAGCCCGGGTAGAGCTGGCTCTTCAGCTCGCTGCCGCCGGTGCGCAGCGCCAGCGTGCCGTAACCGGTCAGGCGGGCCGTGCCGTCGATGGGCAGCACGATGTTGTCCGGGCAGATGCCGCGGTGGATCAGCCCCGACTTGTGCAGCAGGGCCACGCCCTCCATGATGGGCTGCAGCAGCGTGCGGGCCTCGGCGGGGGTCAGCGTGCGGCTGCGCAGGTGCAGGTAATGCGACAGGGTCATGCCCTTCTCGCTCTCCTCCACGGCGTAGACCGTGTTGTTTTCCTCCATAACGTCCAGAATCGTGGACAGGCCGGTGGCCGGGGTCAGGTTTTTCAGGTCGTCGTATAGGTCCTTGAAGTCCATCCGGCTCGTCTTGAACAGGACCTCCTTCTCCTCCTTGGGCATCAGCGCACCGTCGGCGCTGCGGCCGTTGCAGAGTGTGACCGGGAAATATTCCTTGATGAGGACGAATTTCTTTTCGTCGTTCAGCACGCCGCGGTAGGCAAGACCGTCACCGTCGGCGCTCAAATAGGTGCCCACCGTGTACCTGCCGCCCAGCTGGGTGCCCAGAGGCAGCGCGCCCTCGGGGTTGCGGTTTTCCAGCGAGCGCCCGCAGTGGGGGCACTCGCCGCGGTACCCGCCATCCAGCGGCTGCAGGCAGTGCGGGCAAAGGAGTTTTGGCATAGTAACGCTCCTTTTCAATTAAAAACATGCTTGTAGGGGCCGGACATGTCCGGCCCTGAACTTTGCGGCAGCCCAAAAATCTCGGGTCATTTCTACGCTGCGGGCCGGGCATGCCCGGCCCCTACCGTTCTGCCGTACAAAAAAAGAGAGCAAAAGTCGCCCTTCACTCTCTTTTGGCATTCTTGTGGTTTAGCGATCCAGGTCTTCCTCGTTCTCGAGGGTGTGCCAGGCGTTCTGGACATCATCATCGTCGTCCAGGGCGTCCAGCAGCTTGCCCATCTGGACGAGCTGATCGGGGTCGGTCAGCACGGTGGTGGTGGAAGGCACCTGCGCCACGTCGGCGGAGATGAACTTGTAGCCCTTCTTTTCCAGCGCGTCGCAGACGGCGGTGAAGTTCTCGGGGCTGGTGGTGACCTCGGCGGCGTCCTCGCCTGCATCGAAGTCATCGGCACCGGCGTCCAGCGCATCCATCATCAGCTCATCGGGATCCTTGTCCTCGAGATCGACAACGATGACGCCCTTCTGGGTGAACATGAAGCCGACGCAGCCCATCTGGCCCAGGTTGCCGCCGAACTTGTCAAAGTAATGGCGCATATTGGCCGCGGTGCGGTTGCGGTTGTCGGTCAGGGTCTCGACCATGACGGCGATGCCGCCGGGGCCGTAACCCTCATAGGTGATTGCCTCATACTCGGTCTTGTCGCCGCCCTCGGCGCGCTTGATAATGCGCTGGATGTTATCGTTGGGCACGCTGTTGGCCTTGGCCTTGGCAATCAGAGCCGCCAGCTTGGAGTTGGAAGCGGGGTTGCCGCCGCCCTCCTTGACGGCCACGGCGATCTCGCGGCCGATCTTAGTGAAAACCTTGGCGCGGGCGCCGTCGGTCTTTTCCTTTTTACGCTTGATGTTATTCCATTTGCTATGTCCGGACATGGAAAAATCCCCCTAATTTGTATTCACACAGGCAACGGCATTGCAGCCGATAATTACCAGTAAATTATTATAGCACAACAAATCGTTCTTTTCAAGAGGGGCCGCCCGCTTTATTGCAGATTGCGCAGGCCCTTCGGGTAATGGTTTTTGATGCGTCCGCCGCTGACCTTGCCGCCGCCGAGCGGGAACCCGTCTACGAGCACGGCGCACCAGCCGTTTTGCGCGGTGGCGGCGTCGATCTCCTCGCCCCGCAGCCAGGCGCGGCTCCCGTCCCAGGTCAATTCGTAATCGGAGTGCTGGGCCAGCGCCCGCAGGGTCATATAGCTGGTTCCGTCCTTAATCCAGCCCTGTTCGGCGGTGAGAGGCTGACCGTTGGCCTCGACGGACGCGCCCCAGGCCGGAACAGTCAGGGCCGCCGCGGTCATCAGGGCGGCAGCGGCCCCCTTCCATCGTCGGTTCATGTTGTTAGTTCCTCCTTTGCAGGTTTATAACAAGATTGTAACCGACTGCCCCTCAGAAAGACAAGCTGTAAGTTTTTCCACCTATTTCAACAAAAAATGCCGTTTGGAGCACTCCAAACGGCATTTTTGATTCCTTATTTGCTGCCTACGGCTTCCTTGGCAGCCTCCACATCGTTGGCCACG
>ERZ773106.1226-NODE-1226-length-19675-cov-2.604332_pt1 | contig 19675 bp, 10 predicted proteins | sample MGYA00580572_ERZ773106 | MGnify/ENA primary metagenome ERZ773106 (study PRJEB29015, sample SAMEA2737868) | human gut metagenome | biome: human gut; feature: human-associated habitat; material: faeces | place: China | collected 2012 ... | reverse complement strand
TATACGGTATGCACTTTGTAATATATTTCTTTATTAATCATTTTTTTAATACAGCACAGGCTATCTACAGTGTAAAATTATTCCGATTTTACCAATAGATTGTTATACCGATTACTGATATATATACCTTTATTACTGATTTATGAAATTCGATAGGGTAAGCAAAGAAAAAACTGTTATTTTTGCATCAACATTAAAGATTGTTGAACTATGGGTATCAGCATAATAACATGATTTTTCCAATGAATAATCAAAAAAACACGCAAGAATGGAAACATTGGCACTGAGAGATGGGGATATACTTCCAACACAAGAAGTCTTAGAAGCTGTTTTGGGTAGTAGTTATCCGGCGTTTGAAGAATTGAACGCTTTGTTGATTTCTATGGAGATACGGCCGGAATGGAATTATTACAGAGATGGTAAAGCCTGGTTGTGTAAAATGATGTTCAAGAAGAAGAATATGGGTTGGTTGCATGTTTACGATGGATTCTTCAGAGTATCATTTTTTTTCATGGAAAGACAACTTTATAAACAAAATAGCACAAAGCGCTTCAAAAATAGAAAAATTTTATCTCTTTTTAAAGAATCCTGCCGTAGAAACCACCGCCCGACTCGCTTCGGCCGTCGTATCGTTAAGATGTTTGCCGTTAATGACCATACCGGTCGAACCGCCGCCGTCGAAATTCACGGCATCCGTACACCCGAGCCCCTTCATGATGGCCGCCAATTCGGTGAGTGTGGCCCCTCGGCTCGATTCGATGCGTCCGTCGCAGACGAAGAGCACGATACGGCCGTCGGCAGTGCTACCTACGGCCGTGCGGTCGGGCGATACGCCGACACCGAAAATATCGTAAGGCATGATCTCGTAGTTGCTCAGATAGTAGTCCGCGCCTTTCGGGGTCTCGGTGAAATCGAACGGGCATTTGCCGTCCTTGAGCAACACGGGCCCCGCACTGAGGGCATACTTCGGCATCCAGGCGATATCCGGAGCGGGGTTTTCAGCACTCACGACGTCGTAGCGAGCCTCCCCCTTGACCGAAGGCAGCGGGCGATCGAAATAACGGGCCGCCCCCCGGGCGTCGGTTCCGGCCCAACAGACGCCGGGGGTTCCCGAAGCATCGACACCGAACAGGCCGCGCGTCACGTTATACATCGTATCGTACTCCTCGGTATCGGACGTGCGGAGCGATCCGCGGACGGCCGGGATCGTTCCCGCGGTCTCGCCATCGACCACGGAAATCCCCGTATGGCGGCCGTTGTAGAAGTAACCGCCGTTGATCATCACGTAGCAGTCGCCGCCGAAGGCCGCCGACTGCTCCTCGATCGTCGCGGCGCCTTCGGGCACCGAAACGCGGAACTCCACCGTACCCTTCGAAAGGTCGGCCACGGCATACCAGGCGTGGAAATTGCGGCCGTTGAGCTTGCCGGTCGTCTCGTAGAGCCCGATCTCGGCCGGAAGCGACTCGTGCGAGAGTTTCGTCCAGTCGAAGGTGACGGCCGGAGGTTCCTCGCCGAGAGAGGCTTTCGTTTCGGAGCTGTAACAGGTCGCACCGCCGGAGGTCAGGAAAGCACGGACCGTGTACTCCCTGCCGTATTCGAGCAGGGCGTTGGGAATGACCTGCAGCACGGCGCCGCCGTCCTCGGGAAGCGCCGGACCGTACTGCATCGCATCCTCCGTCGTGGGCAGGCCGTCGGCGCTCCAGCAAAGTCCGTAGCGGGCATCCGAAGGCGCATTGTCGATCCGGTACGTCACAGCGATACAGGTCGCCGTGGCGGTCGGCTGCCCGTCGATCTCCACCACGGGAAGCTCCGACGACGGGGTCAGCGTGAAGAACTCATAAACGACGCGTGAATCGCCGGCCTCGGACGTACCCTTACCCTGCACGCCGAAGAAGTAGCCGGCACCGTCCTCGAGGCCCTGCGAGATCGTATATCGCGTCTGATCGGCCTCCACGGATCCGGCGATCCACCGGTTCGTGGCATCGGCGGCATCGCGCACCCAGATGTCGAAACCTTTTTCATCGGTACTGTTGTCCTGCCAGGAGACCCGCACCGAGGCGGCTCCCACCCGTTCGATCCGGATATCCGAAGGAACCGCAACACGTCCCGAGGCGCGATTTCCGTCGTCGTCGTCCGCGCACGCCGCACAGGCGCAAAGGGCCACGAGAGCCCAGAATGTCGTTTTCATACTATTATCGTGTTTCTGGTTTCATCGGTCAATACGTATGGCATCGAGCGCCGGAACCGTGATCCGCCGCCCGTCGGGAAGTTCCACGCCGCGCGCCGTGTCGCCCATGTTCACCACGACGCAGGCCCGGCGCCCCGAGCGGCTCTCCCACTCGGCGGCCAGCACCTCGGGAGTCGTCTCGTAGTTCGGAATCTCCCGGCGCGGATTGTCGCCCCGGGGAACGATCTCGCCGAGGAAACGTCCGCCGACGAACAAGACGTGCTGCCGGCGACGGAATGCGGACAGCCGCTTCAGGAACTCCGCATCGAGACGGTTCTCCTCACGCATCAGCATCTCGGGATCGACCCATCCGAGCTGCGATCCCCACAGCAGGCTCTTCATCGTAATGAAACGGAGCGAGCCGTCGTCGAAACGCCACGGAATATAGGTATATCCGCTGTAGATGCAGCGGTCGGAGTAGATCAGCGGGAAGAGCGGCACCATGCGCACGGAGGCATTGTGAGGCGAATTGACCACGAGCATCATGTCGAAGAGGTCGATATAGCATTCGGCGCACTCCTCGGTGGTCATCGCCCGGTCGGAACCGAAGAGACCGCGGCGCATCCCTTCGAGCAGATCACGGTAGGCGGCCGGCCACCATCCGCCGCCGCCCGGAGCATGGGGATGATCCGGGGCATAGCAAGCCTCGCTGCCGGCGCATCCGATCTGATCCATATAGACGCCGTCGGTCTTCAGTTCGGCGAGGATCCTCCGGTTCAGGTCGCGCAGCACCTCCTGCCAAACGGGCGACGAGGGGCAGGTCACCGTATTGGGCACTTTGGAACCGTACACCTCCGTATAGAGCGTACCGTCGGCCTTGCGGCACGAAGCCTCCGAACCGTGCAACGTCCGGTAACTGTCGGTCGCAGGATCCCACAGCCGCCCGTTGATGTAGGGCGTAACGCGCGCCCCGAGGCGCTGCGCTTCGGCGACGGCCTCGGCAAATCCCTCCTGCGCGGGGAAATACTCCGGATAGTTCGTATCGAAAGGACGGGCGTGCCAATGGTACCAATGCAGGCCGACACCGCGGCCGTAGAATCGCAACGCCTTGCGCAGAGCCTCCCGGGCGCCGGGTTCCGCACCGTTCGGGCGCAGCCACATGTCGGCCTTGCGGATCCACTCCACGACAGGACGGTCGGCAAGCGTACGGGCGCCCCAGCGGGTTTCGAACGTGAAGGGACGGTACCAGCGGAGCGCCGCAGCCTGCCATCCCCCGCGGCTGAATCCCAGCACCGTCGGCCAGGGCAGCACGAAGCGGCCTCCGTCCGACCAGGCATAGGAGGTCGTCATCTGCTGTACGAAGACGACGGCATCGCCCTCGCTCACCATGCAGAGGCACTTGCCGCACCCCCGGCCATCCTCGGCGGCGAAATAGGCCGTGCCTCCCGCATGGTGCATCATGACGAGCTGCATGGTTCCCGTGCAGGAGGGATAACGCGCCTGCAGCCGACCGGAGTTTCCGATCGCATACTCCGTACCGTAGCCCACGGGCAGGATGCCCTTCGCATCGCGGGGACGCGCCACGGCGATGCGGGGAAACTCCGCTTCGGTGAGCACCCACCCTTCGGGCAGATCGGCATCGAGACGCCACTCGGGAAGTTCGGAATCGGCCCCGAGCGCAACGGTCACACGCACAGCACGGGCCGGACCGCCGTCGAGATGCACACGCCAGGTGAAGCGCCATTCCCAGCGTATCGAGACGCTCTCCGCCGTCGTAGTATCCGTTCCGCGGCAGCAGGTTCGGATTTTCGCCGTTCACGCCCCGATAGACCAGACGCCAGGGATGGGTCGCACTCCCCCCGGCAGGCAGCATCTCCGCACCTTCGGAGCGATAGGATTCGAACAGGAAGGTCTTGCCGCCGGAGAAGACGAGCTCCGCGCGGTCGTTCTTCAACACGAGTTTTTCGGTCGGGGTTCCGCCGCTCCGGAAGCGGCGGTCAGGAACAGTGAGGCAAGCAACAGACAGTGTTTCATGCGTATCGTCATTTTTGGGGTTCGATCGGACGGTTTATTTTCCGTACGGCCCCGAGGAAGAGCCGTTCAGCCTCCTCCTCGGGAAGATCCAGTTCGAGAACGGCCCGTCCGGCGGCAGGCAACAGGCAGAGTCGTCCTTCGCGGCGGAAGGCGATGCGTCGCCCCCGGTCATCGGTCAGCGTCGGTCGCGATGCGGGAAGCGTCAGCCGCAACTGATCCTCACCCGAGGTATGCCAATAGAGGATGCAGCTCTTCGTACCGCGCCGAAAGAGGAAGGCCCGCACGCCCGACTCGTCGTCGGGCGTAAGCTGCCGGGATAGAGCTCGAAGCGTCCCCGCGAATCCTCGAAAAGGAAAAACTCCCGGTCGGGATCCTTGAGCCGCTCCTTCTGTTCGGGCGTGAAGGCATCCGCAAGCTTGGCACGCTCCCAGCGCTCCATGACCCGCAGGTTGTCCTCCGTACGGGGATGCCGGCGCAGCTCCTCCAGATTGCCCACGAGCGACACGGGAGCATCCCAGGCCAACGCCTTGCAGTAGATATATTCGTACATGTCGGGCTGCATGCCGATCGTCGCGCCGCCCGGAGCCAGGTAGTTCACCCATCCGAAATCGACCGCCGTGAAGTCCTCGGCGTTGCGGGCAGCGCAGCGCAGCGTATATTTCTTCATCGCCGGACGGATATACTCCGGAGGGAAGATGTCGAAGGCATTGCCGCGCGAAAGAATATGCCATCCAAAATGCGACTTGAGCGCTCCTTCGGCGAAAAGCGGCGCAGGTCGCAGCGCATCATAGACGACCGACTGCGACCGCGAAACATTGTACCAATAAGGCATCGGGACATCCTCGGCCCCGTCGAAATAGACGAAGCGGAAACCCGCCTCGGCATAGATGCGCCCCAGGCGTCCGGCGATCTCGCGCTGGATGCCCGTATTCTGGTCGATCCGCACGAACAACGGCCAGTCGTCCACATCGAGCAGCCGGGCACGGCTTCCGGCGGCATGTGCGGCGGGCTGCGAGTTGTGCAGCCCCCGCCGGCATCCCGTCAGCATATAGGGCGGACGGGTCGTGCAGTCCGCGTAGGAGATCAGTTCGTCGCCCAGATGCAGCAGCCGGCGGCCCTCCTCCCGGCGCAGCCCCTGCGTGTTGCCCTCGACGACGAGCACCGTGTCGGCGGCACCGGCCGGCTCGGCGAGAACCAGTTCACAGACGGAGTTCATCCGCGTATCGGGATGTCCGCCGTTGATGTAGGGGTCGTTCACCCCCACCTTCGAATAATGGAAATGCAGACCCGGAATCATGCCTGCGGCACGGATGCGGTCGGTGACGTAACGCAGGTCTTCCATACCGCCCGGGTACTCCTCGCGCCAGCCGTAGTGGCCGCACGAACGGGCGAAATCGACGTAATAGACCATCATCGTGCGGAATCCGCCCCGACGGGCGTATTCGATATGGGCGTCGATGTTTTCGGGCGTCACGCCGCGCAACGAATAGTACGAGCAGCGGTAGGACCCGTCACGGCGGCTCTCGACACCTCGCGGCAGGTCGTAATCCCGCTCTATCTGTCCGATGGCCGGGAGCAGCCCCTCGCGCGAGGAGACGACGAGCGCCGCCCCCGGACCGAACAATCCCACCTGCGCGTCGAGACCCGCATAGAGGGTCGTCGCCTCCGCCGTCGGGAAGGCGTCGATACGCGTCCCGGGATGGGTCCCCAGCAGATTGACGGCCACCCGGTCGTCCCAGACTACGTTGAGCCACTCGCCGAAGTGCGCCCGCGGACGCAGGGGCAGTCGCAGGAGCGCGAATTCGTCGATCTCGGTCTGGCGCTTGACGCCGTAGGCCTCGATGCGGTAATCGACGCGCTCGAGCGAAAAGCCGATGTAGTCGTCCTCGATGTCGAGCCGGATGACGGCGATGTCATAGGTATCCTCGAACCCGACATAGAGCCGGTCGCCGCGCCGTTCGACCCGACAGGCCGGAAAAACGCGCGGTTTGGCCGGATAGATCAGAAAATTCTCGTTATCATAGGGCCGGTACTGCGTAATCGCGCAGATCGGGGTCCGCACCTCCGCGGCGAGGCACTCCTCGCCCGTGGATTTGTGGATCAGGCTGCGGGCCGCACCGTCGGCACCGATCACGAGCCGCACAGCGGCATTCTCGATGACGACATCCGCACCGCCGGCCTGCGCCAAGAGTGGAAAGAGGAGCACACACAGAGTGGAAAGTACATGTTTCATGTGATTCGTCGTTACAGGAAAATCAATCGCGGAAATCCATCTTTTGCGGACGGCGCCCGACGATCCCGGGACCCGCGGGTTCAGGACGGCGGGCCGGATCGCGCGGATCGAAACAGCGGATGCCCTGCCGCTCGGAAAGCGCGGACACGGAATCCATACGCCGCATGCAATCCTCATAGTCCTTCACTTCGGGCTGCGTCCGGACCGAGGCGTGCCGCGGCATAGGCGACGATATCGCGAATCTCCTCCCGCGCATAGAACCGTGCCGGCGTACCGGAATCGCGGCGGCTCCCGACTCCGCCGACCGACGCAAGACGCGGATAACCCTCGATCTCGATGCCGGGGATCGGAAGAACCGACCGGAAGGCCCCCTTGCGGAGAGCCTTCCGGCAGCCGGTTCAGACGTCAAATGTCATATCGCGTGATTTCGTAAGCCAGAATACCGTTATCGGTCGTCAGCATGTAGGCCTGCACGGCATTACCGTCCTCGCTGGCTCCGAAGGCCACGTCGCCCGTGCCGTTTCCGTTCGCGCCCAGCACGACATCGCCCGAAACGAACGGATAGGAGGAGGTCATGCCCGTGGGAGAGTAGCCCGTCCCGGGAATATCGGCCGTTCCGGTCGTAAGATTGCCCTCGCGCGAATCGAAGAGAAATCCCGAAATAAGGGCTCCGGCGGCAGGATCCGCAATATCGGCGACATAGAGTCGGGCAGACTTGATACCGCTGGCATTATCCTTATGGCAGTTCTGAATGCCGATAAGCCGCATGCCGTTGAAGTCGATGCAATCGACACCCGTGATCTTGTCCGTCAGCCAGAAGTGCGTCGTCGGCACCGTGAACTGCGTAGCGGATATTCCGTTCGCGGGAACATAGGTTACCGTACGCCGCTCGTTGCCCGATCCGTAAACATACCCCGGCGACAGGTTGTCGTCGCCCATCGAGAAGAGCACCGGCTTGGTCGTGTACCACATCGAGGCGAGGCTGTTGGAGCGGAACTCCACGACGGCCGTCGCGGTCGAAGCGACGCCATCGGCGAGCGGAATGAAGACCGAACGGATCTTCTGGATGCAAGAGGTACCGATTATGGCTTCGCCCGAGGTCACGTCGCCGATCACATCGACCATACGGCCGATATCGTAGGTCGTCGTACCCGGATTGGCACTGCGCAGCGGAGCAAAATAGGGATCGGACGGCAGGCTCTTCGAGAAAATCAGGGTCGGAGCGTCCCCGATGCCGTTTTTCCATACCCACACCTCGAAGTCGGGCAAAGTCGATGAGTTCGTATAGGCGACAGCCACCAGATGACCGGCAGAATCGCTCGTGATGGCGTGGATCGACCTCGATATGCCCGTCGCATTGACGCTCAGTCCCGTCGGCTTGCCCGTAAAGCGGTTCATGACAACCATCTTCGACGCATCGCCGCTGTTGCCGACGATCAGGTAGTCGCCGACAACGGCCAGCGTACGGTTGTTCTCCGCTTCGAATCCGTATTCGTTGTTCTCCAGAATCTGGAAACCGAACAGGCTGGCAATATATCCCGCCTTGCCCGAAGGCACAAACGACGGAAGATCGACTGCGGTCTTGTAGGTCTTGCGAACGGACCCGTCCTGCGAAACCACCACGATGTCAGGGAATTCAGACAGGTCGATCGTGCCGTCCCCGTTCATGGCCCGGCATTCGATCGTCGCCCAGGGCGATACGGTGACCGTTGCCGCCTTCAGCGCTCCGTCGATCGAAGAGGAGGTCTTGTACACGGTGATAGATCCGGTCCCGTCTTCCGTCTCAGGTTCCTCGATCGAGACGACGGCATTGGGCATATCGGCTAACGAAACCCGCGTAGCGAAGGCCTGGTCCGACTTCACATAAGCCGCATTGATCGTGTAGTGCCTGCTCGATCCGTCCACATCGGACACCAGCGTGCGCTCGATACCCGCAGCCAGATCGTGAATCCCCGAAAGGCCCGGCTCGAAACGGGTGCCGTAGGGAAGCGACCCACGGACCTTCATGGCCGTCAGATCGCCCTGGACGGCCTCCGTGTCGGAAATGTAATAGGGAACCTGCACGGTAATGATTCCTGCCGCTTCGTCCACGACGGCATCGTATTCGACGTTTTCGTCCGAGACGAGACGGCCCTTGACGGTAAGGGTCTGCATATTTTCACTGCCGGACATCACCAATTCATCCGGATCCTCGCAGGCCCCGAGGACCAGCGCCGATACGAACAGTCCGGTAATCAAATGTCGCATTTTCATAATTATCGCGTGTTGAATGATTTGTCAAATTATTTCCAGATCTCGTTCTGCTCGCACAACGTATTGTTCTGCAGCTCGGTGTAGGGAATCGGGAAGATCGTATATTTCTCGGGGAAGAGACGATCCTGCGTGTCGCACTCCACGCGCTCGTAGCTGAAGCCGTCACCCGTCCTGGTAATCTTCACACCATGCAGACGCTTGTTGTTGAGCGTCTCGACGGCAATGCCCCAGCGCACCAGGTCGAAGAAGCGGTGGCCTTCGAGCCCCAGCTCGCAGATACGCTCCTTGGCCAGATCCTGCAAGTAATCCTGCCAGTTGCCCTTCTGCGCCAGTACGGGAAGCCCCACGCGGTCACGAATCGTTCTGAGGTCTTCGTACGCCGGTCCGAACTGGTTCTGGCGCGCATAGGCTTCCGAACGGATCAGATAGATCTCGGCCAGGCGCATCTCGGTCCAGTAGGTTCCGGAAAGAATGTTCGTGAAGTTCACCTTGCCGCTGTCGTCCATGAATTTGCGGAAAATGTAACCGGTCGTCGATTTGTGCACGTTGTCCTGTCCGGTGATGGAGAAGTCCATGTAATTGTCCTTGCCTCCGGCATAGAGTTCGAGCTTGCGGCCGATCCAGGTGGCATCGTTATAGAGAATCGACGCATAGAAGCGCGGCTCGCGGTTGTCGAAAGGCTTATTGCCGTATTTCGAAAGGTTATCCCAATCGAAGGCCTCGTAGCTGCCGCCTACCCTGATGTCGAACGACGAGGCGTACTCGTCGGTCGGCGTGGCCGATGCACCCACCTTGTCGGCGGCGCCATAGGGCTGACCGTCGTACGGAGGGCAGAAATAGGTGTTGAAATTGTGCTGCTTCATGCTGATGCCCGACTGGAAATAGACCGGGATAATCAGTTCCTGGTTATTAGGCGTCGAGAAGATCTTGTAGTAATCGGCCGCAGTCTTGCCGGGAAGCAGGTCGTAGCCCAATTTCAGTACCTCGTCGCAGGCCGTGACGGCATCGCCCCAACGCTCCGCATAGAGCGACGCGCGGGCGATCATACCCCAGGCGGCGCCTTTGGTCAGACGCCCGGCTTCCGCAGCCTCCCAACTTGCCGGAAGATCAGCCTCGGCCTTCCGGTATTCACCGATGATGAAATCCCAGCACTCCTCCTCGGTCGAGCGGGCCTTGGCGCGCTCATCGGGCCCGTCAACGGCCGTGTCGCTGTTGCGCAGGATCACCCCGCCGTGGCGGATCACCAGTTCCTGATAAGCGAACGCACGCAGAAAACGGACCTCGGCCGTACGGATCTTCACCTGGTCGGGATCGAGCCTGATAAGCCCTTTGTTCAGGTCCTCCAGATATTCGTTGAGCTTGCTGATCCAGGTGTACATAGCAGACCAGTTGGAGCGGAAGTTGCTCTGCTCGGTGACGTAATTGGGCTGATAGAAAAACCTGTTCATCGCGCCGGCCGATACGCCGTACCAAGAGTATTTCACCAGATCGGTCGCGCCGTCGTCCATCAGGCACGAACTGCCGCAGGCTATATCGGCATTGGCATAAAGCACGCCGTAGAAGTATTTGACATACAGGTCCAGGTTACTCAGGGACGAATAAGCCGTAGTTTCGCTGTAGCTTCCCGTCGGCTCCACGTCGAGCACATCGCACGACGCCGCCGAAAGACAGAGGACCGAAAGAAGTCCCGCCGTATATTTTCTGATCTTGTTCATATCGTTCGTAGATTTAGAATGAGAGATCCACACCGAAGGTGAAGGTACGCTGCTGCGGGTAATAACCCGTCGGAACGTTCGCGCTTTCGGGGTCGATCCATCGGAACTCGGTTGCCGTAAGCAGGTTGTTGCCGCTGAAATAGATACGAAGGTTGTCGATGCCGATGCGGTTCATCCAACGCTTGGGAAAGGTATAACCCAACACGACATTCTTCAGACGCAGGTAGGCTCCATTGCGTTTCCAGAAGTCGGAGACCTGGGCGTTGTTGCCCGCCGACGACTTGGTTACCGACAGACGCGGGTACTCCGCATTCGTGTTGTCCGGACGCCAGGCTCCCTCGACCAGATAGAGCGGTGCATTGTCGTAATTGCCGTACCAGGGAACGGTCAGCGGGGTCTGGTCCGCCACGCCGTTGTTCCAGGTAGCCTGGAGCATACGGTCGCAAAGAGCGGCTCCCTGCAACTGCACGGAGAGGTCGAAGCCCTTGTAGTCGGCATCGAGCGACAGCGAGAACATCATCTCCGGCATACGGCTGCGGGCAATCCGTACATAGTCGTCGGCCGTAATGGCTCCGTCGCCGTTGATATCGACATATTTGATATCACCCAGACGGGGCTGCACGCCGATCGGTTTCGGCGCATTGGCCAGCTCCTCCTCGGTCTGATAGAGGCCGTCGGACTTCAGGCCCCAAAGAGCTCCGAGCGACGACCCGAGCACGTTCTTCCACGGCAGCGTATTGTCGGCCTGCTGCTTGCTCAGAATGCGGTTGCGGGCGAAGGTGAGGTTGCCCGTGACGCCGTAGCTGAACTTGCCGATACGGTTGCGGTGGCGGAGCACCAACTCAAAACCGCGGTTGTCGAAAGTACCGTCGTTGATATAGGCCGGATAGTGGCCGCCCAGCGAAGGAGGATAGATGCCGCCGATCGACTGCAGGATGTTGAAGGTGTACTTATAGAAGTAGTCGAATTCCACGCCCAACAGGCCGTTCCAGGCGCTCATCTCGAAGCCGATATCGTAGGTACGCGTCCGCTCCCAGGTCAGATCCTCAAAGGGGAAGGCCACCGAGTTGGAGAGCGTACCCTGCGAGGCAGGCGTGCTTCCGAAGGCCACGCTGCTGGCATTGTAGGCAAACTGTTTGCGGTAAAGGAATGCCGTTACGTTGTCGTTACCCAGCGTACCGATCGAACCGCGCAGCTTGAAGTATTCGATTTTCGGGAGTGCCGACTGGAAGAAATCCTCCTGCGACATCACCCAACCCACGGATACCGAGGGGAAGAAACCCCAGCGATGGTCCTTGTGGAAGAGGTACGAACCGTCGTAACGGAACGAGGCCTCGATGAGGTATTTGTCATCGTATGCATAATTCAGACGTCCCACGAAACCGGCAAAGGCCGACTTTCCGGACGAAGAGGCATTCGTGGCGGTCGTCGGATCACCGAAATTGAGCTCCGGAAGATCGAACACGGGGAAATCGCGGCGGCCGGCGTTCATCGATTCCGAGGTATAAGTCGTCTGCTCGTAGAGGAACAGGGCTCCCACATCGTGCTTGCCGAACTTGTTCGCATAGGAGATCTGCGGACGCAGCACCACGCGCTGGTCGTTCGAATGGGCCACGTAGAGGTTGCCGTCCGGAGTCAGATTGGCCGCATTTACGAGCGAATACTTGCTCAGAGGATCGGCTCCGATGCCCGAACCGCGCTGGAACGTATAGGCCAGCACTTCGTAGGAGTGCGAGAAGGTACGACCCGTATAGTAATGGTAGTCCCAACTGGTGAACATGCCCAGTTTCAGACCCTTCACGAAAGGAACCGAATACTCGACGTTGGCCGAGGTCTCCAGACGGAGGTTGCGCGACTTGCTGAAGCCGGAGTGGGCCGAACCGTATTCGGGGCTGGCGGCGGACCACGAAGCACGATATCCCGAAACAGGATAAACGGTTCCGTCCTTCTCCAGCCATTTCGGAACGAACGGTATAGAGTACATCATCTGATGGAAGATGTTGTAACCTTCCTGGTTGGCATACGAATAGGCTCCGGGCTGATAGTAATCCTGCAAGGATGCCGCCACGTTGAGCTGTACGCGCAGGTTGTCGTGCGGCGTCAGGTCCACGTTCGAGCGGAGGTTGCCGCGCGAATCCTCATGTCCCTTGATAATGCCTTCCTGGTTGCGGAAACCGCCGCTGACGAAGTAACGGGCCTTCTCGCTACCGCCGCTCACCGAAAGGTTGTGCTGGTGCATGAGCGTCAGACGGCGCATCGGCGACATCCAGTCCGTATTCTCATAACCGTCCGACGGATCGCCGTTGTAGGTCATGGCGATCTCCTCGGGGGTGAACTGGTAGTCGGGCACGTCGTCGCCGCCCAGCTTGTCGAGGGCAAGACCGGCATTATAATACTCCATGTACTGCGTGCCGTTCATGAAATCGGGCATGGTCGTCATCTGCGAGAGCGTTACGTTGCCGCGGTAGTTGATCGACATGGCGCCCTGATGACCGCGCTTGGTCGTGATAAGGATGACGCCGGCGGCAGCCTTCATTCCATAGACGGCGCTTGCCGAAGCATCCTTGAGAATCGTTACGGTCTCCACGTCGTTCGGATCGACCGTACCCATCTGACGCTCGACTCCGTCCACCAGCACCAGCGGGCTCGAGCCGTTGTAGGAGGTATAGCCGCGCACGAGCATCGTTACGCCGTCGGATCCGGGAGCGCCGGTCGCCTGCTGCGTAATCAGTCCCGGGAGCTTTCCGACCAGGGCCTGCGAAATGGTGCTGACGGTCGATTTCTTGATTTCATCGTCGGAAACCGCCGCAATGGATCCGGTCAGATGCACCTTCTTCTGCGTACCGTAACCGACCACCACGACCTCGTCCATACGGGCCGCATCCTCCTGCATCACGACATTGATTTCCGTACGGCCGTTTATCGCCAGCTCCTGGCCTTTCATACCCAAGTACGAGAAAATCAGCACATCAGCCCGGGGGGGGGTATCCAGACGATACGATCCGTCGCTCGTGGTCATCGTGCCCACGGTGGTCCCCTTGACGATCACATTGACACCCACGAGCGGATTCCCCTGAGCGTCGGTAACGGTTCCCGAAATGTACGACTGTGCGAAAGCGGTTGACAGACCGGCTCCGAACAACATCAATACGCACGCGACGAAATGCCGCATCCGGGAAACGCGTTCTCGTTTCGAATAATTGTCCTTCATAGATTCATAGAATTAGGTTGATAGGTTGATTGAAAGCGCTTCATTGCGGATGTTCCGGTCTCCGGACATCGGCGGAAAACCGGACATGAGAACCGTCAGCACGAGTTCATAAGGCTATTTTTTTAAGGTTCGCTCATCGGATTCTCCGCAGGGGCCGCACCCGAAAAAGATGCGCCCTACGGATTTTATCCAAACAAAATTAGGCAGCAAAAACGGCATTTTACGCAGAAAAAACGCAAACCGATATTCAAAAAACGAAAAACCCGCCCTTTTTCACCTGTTCACCGTCTCAGGATGCAACCAGAACTCGAAAAAGGCATAGGCCAAGGCGTTCGACAGCGAATCGGGATCGTGCAGCGGCCGATTCGTCATGGCGACACGCCCTTCGTATCCGAGCAGGCGGTTTACGGCCACCGTATGATTGAGTGCCGTCCAGCGTTCGGAACCGTCCGAACAGCCTCCCGACACGAGGAAAGGCCGGGGCGCCATCAGGGCGTGCAGCTCATGCAGATCGTGCCCGTCGCGGCGCAGCGAGGGATATGCGCCGCGGGCCTTCACGGCACCCTGCTCGTCCCAGGTATGCTCCCAGGGCGGCGGATAGTAGCCCAGATACCAGGGCTCCCAATAATTGACATACCCCCCTTTCGTCTCGTCGAAGACCACGCCCGGATCGCCCCAGACCGCACAGGCGAACTTCTCCCACAGGCACGAGGCGAACATCGCCCACTTGCCACCGTAGGAGTGGCCCATGACGCCGATGCGCGTGGAATCGACCTCGGGAAACCCGGCCAGCGCCTCCCAGGCATTCGCAGCGGCGTATGCCAACGCCGACAAGGGCTGCAACGTCGCGCTATCGACCGAGGGATAGTAAAGCGAATAGGTCTTCGTACGGGTGGTTTGCGTCGTCCCGAGCGAAAGGGCGACAAAGCCCCGTTCGGCAAGGCGGAGCGCAAAATCCCGATTCGGTTTGCCGCCCAGGCCGACGGCTGTCTCCGGTTCGTAGAAAAGGGTGATGACGGCGGGTTTGCGACCTTTGCGGTGCGGGACGAGCAGGTATCCTTCGGTCGTTTCCGAAGGCAGCCAGCGGAACCGGACGCGATAACGGTCGAAATCCTCACCCGGAAGCGTATCGGCATATTCGAAGCGCTGTCCCGCAATCACCGGCGGCCAGGCGCCCAGAAGCGAATCCCAGCGGGTGCGGATCTCCGCACGGCGGCGAACCCAATCGGCAGCCGTCCTTACGCTGTCGCCGTTGTAGAAAAGCAGCGGAGAACGATAGGTTCCATACTCCTCCCGATAGATTTCGGGAGGTTCGGTAAAGGGCCGCAATTCCCGCCCGAGCTCCGCTGTTCGGTCCCGGGCATCCCGACAGCCCGTCAGCAAAGCCCCCAGCAGCAGGATACCCGATAAAAATTTCATGTCGCGCATAATGATCCGCCGGAGCTTCGCACCCCGTAGTACAAAGATACGGGGCACCGCCACGGATCGGTCGTCGAAAAACGAAAAGCGTGTTTCGAAAAACGCACTATTTGCCGGCCGAACGCCGCTGACGGTATTCGATCGGCGAGCAACCCATAAACTTCTTGAAAATCCGCGAAATGTTGTTGCAGTCGCGGAAACCCGCCTCGCCGGCAATCTCGGCCAGCGGGAGATCGGTCGTCAGCAGCAGGTTGGCAAAACGCTTCACGCGGCACTTCAGCACATACTGGTATATGGAGGTGTTCATGACGCGCTTGAACTTGAGTTCGATGTTGCGCCGCGAAAGCGGAATCTGCCCGATGATCGCATCGATCGTCAGATCGGCCGCGATATGCCGCTCGATGTATTTGACGATCCGCAGCACGTAGGGATCTTCGATATTGTGTTTCTCGGTCGATTGGCGCAGTTCGATGCGGATCGGGTTGATCACCACGTTGAAGGGCCCCACGAACTCCTTGCGGATCTGCCTATGGAGCAGCTTCCCGACAGCATAACCGCCCTTCTCGACCTCCAGCTCGATCGACGAGATCGGCGGATCGGAGATGTTGCAGATCAGCTCGTCGTTGTCCACGCCCAGCAGCGAGACATCCTCCGGAATGGAGATGTTCTCCATTTTGCATATCTCCGAGATAATGAGTGCATGGGCATCGTCGCAGCAGAACAACGCCACGGGTTTGGGCAGTTCGCGCAGCCAGCGGCCCAACACCTCGCGGCTTTTCTCGCTGTCCTTTCCGGTCTCGAAGGCATGGAACGTCCCGCCGATGCGCTCCACCTCGCTGCGGTACCCCTTGCAACGTTCGTCCGACCAGACGACCCCCTTGACGCCGAAAAAGGCGAAGTTACGGAACAGGCGCTCGGCAAAGAAACGGGCCGCCATCAGGCCCGTGCCTTCGTAGTCGCCGGTCAGATTCGAATAGGTCGTACTGCGGTGGCGGTAGTTCTGCAGGACGACCGGAATGTTCAGCTCCTTGAGCAGATCCATCGCGTCGTCGTTCCACTGGCCGATGATGGCGTCGGCCTTCCACGCCTTGGCCCACTCGAGGATGCTCCGCTCGCCGTTTTCGATGCTCCTGTAATAGGAGGGCAACCGGTAAAAGAGCCACGGACCGTTCTCGCGCGAATAGCGCACGATCCCCCGAAGCAGGTTGCGGTCGAAATCGTTCGCGCAATCGACGAGCAGCAGAATCCGGATCATAGCGTTTGTTCATTGAGAATCGGCCGCGGGTTCTCCGTCCGGCAGAAAACGGCCGCCGATCGCCGCCTCGAGACGGAGAAACGGGTCCGTCAGGACGTCGAACCGCGTCCGGTCCGACCGCCCCGCGTTCGCGCTGCCCTCGATCACTCCGCCGTATTCGCCAACTTGGGGACAAGCGCCCGTTCCGCACGGCAACAGGAGCCGCGCCCCAATCGAAAAGACTCGTTTTTTCAATTCAGATATTCGGAAATTTTAAACTCAAAGACCTTTCATCCGCTCGGAACCCGTCCGAAAACCCGCCGGTCGAATCAAAGCACCAATGCCTGCCGATGAAAAATACACGCATATCCCTGACATTCACCAAATAACAGCAATCGGACCATTAAATTACGAATCAGCGCATGCACAACGCCATCGTAAAGTTCAGAAAAAACCGTGACATCCGCAATCATTTCGCAGAAAATCGTGCGAACAATAACGACAACGCCCCCGATGCCGCGGGCTCCCCCTTTCGGATCCGGACGCGACCGCCTCTATCCCAGCCGGAGCGCTCGGCCATGACAGCGCGCCGCCGTGCCGGAAGGACGGCCGACGCAGGATGCGCTCTACGACTCCAAGGCCATACCGGCGTCACCTGCCCGACAGCCGGAAACGGGCGGTTCCCGAGGACGCTACGGCAGAAGAAGTCGGGAGGGCGCTCTTCCGCCGGAAAGAGGACGCGGAGCTTGCCGCCCCGCACGGCCCGTCAGGCCTGCCCCATCTTGGGCCCCGCGTCGGGCGTCCCGGCCGGCGTCGGAATCTCGATCTTGCCCACGCTGCTCTCGTAGCGCACGATGTTCTCCTGCAACGAGCGCAGCAGCCGTTTGGCGTGTTCGGGCGTGAGGATGATGCGGCTCTTGACGCGCGCCTTCTGCACGCCGGGCAGGACCGCCGCGAAGTCGATGATGAACTCCGATGTGGAGTGCGATATGATCGCCAGATTCGAATAGTGGCCCTGGGCCACGGCTTCGTCCAGCTGGAGGTCGATTCCGAATTGTGTCGTCTCTGCCATAAGCGTTTCGTCTTTGCCATACAAAAATAGGGGCTTTCGGGCTCCGGTATGCGGCCCCGCGGCCAAAATTTCGACATTTTATCAACAGAACGCCCGCATCGGACGAAATCCGCAATATCGCGGACGAATCCGGGAACCGTTCCCCGAAAAGCCGCGCCGACGCCCTCCGGCCCGCATTTCCGCATCCGGCGGCAGCCCGGGGCGGGGCAAATAAATTTGTTTCTGCGCACGGGTTGTATTATCTTTGTTCCCTAAAAACCCGGTAAGCCGAGAAAATGACATTCGGAATCCTGAACGATCTCTTCCGCGGTATCTGCGTGGGGGTGGCGGCGTCGATCACGGTCGGCCCCGTGGCCGTGCTCTGCATTCAGCGCACACTCTCGAAAAGCCGCCGGTCGGGCATCGTCTCGGGTATCGGCGTGGCGTGCGCCGACACCTTCATGGCCATGGCCGCACTGTTCTTCTATTCGATGCTCCAGACGCAGATCGAACAGTACAACACGCTGCTGCGCGTCATCGGCGGCATCTTCGTCGTCATCGTCGGCGTCTTCATCTTCGCCCAGAACCCCGTGCCGCAGATTCGCCGCAACCGGGCGGGCAAAACCTCGCTCTGGCAGGATTTCGCCTCGATCTTCGGACTGACGATCGCCAACTTCATCATGGTCATCCCCTACATCCTGGCCTTCTTCGCCGTCTTCAAGATCTCGAGCGGCGACGTGACCGGCTCGGGATTCAGCGGCTTCGTGCGCTCGGTGTTCGTCATCGCCGGATTCCTCGGCGGCGCCACGGCATGGTGGACCCTGCTGGCGTGCGTCATCAGCCTGTTCCGCCGCCGGTTCCGTCCGCGGCACATGCTCACGATCAACCACGTCGCGGGCCTCATCATCGGCATCTTAGGCATTTACACCATATTATCCACCTTCTACGCCATCTTCCCCAATGTCGGACACTAAACAGCACAGAATCATAATCGCCATCGACGGCTTCTCGTCGTGCGGCAAGAGCACCTTCGCCAAGGCCATCGCCGCACGGCTGGGCTATATCTTCATCGACACGGGCGCCATGTACCGCGCCGTGACGCTCCATGCGCTCGAACACGGCGCGATCCGCTCGGGCATCGTGGACGAGGAGGCCGTGGTGAAGCTGCTCGGCGAAACCGCCATCACCTTCCGCTTCAACCCCGAACGGGGAGCCAGCGACATCTACGTGAACGGCGACCTGGCCGAAGGGAAGATCCGCACCATCGAGGTCTCGAACTGCGTGAGCCGCGTGAGCGCCATCCCCGAGGTGCGCCGCAAGCTCGTGGCCATGCAGCAGGAGATGGGACGCCGCCGCGGCGTGGTGATGGACGGCGACAAGGCCGAGCACCTGCTCGAAGCCATCCCCGTCATGGGCTCCTACTGCGACGTGATCGGCGTGCGCTCCTTCGCCCGCTTCCGCGACAAGGCCGAGGACTACGAGGAGCGCATACTCGAACAGTTCATCCGCCACTCGGGCCGTCCGGTCTTCTCGATGGAGGCCGCCACACGTCACCCGTTGCAGAGCTTCGCCGATCTGATCACCATCGAGGAGCACAGGCGCGTCGAGCGCCCGAAGGTCGTGATGACCTGGGCGCCGCATCCCAACGCCCTGCCGCAGGCCGTGCCCAACTCCTTCGCCGAGTGGATGAACGCCGCGGACTACGACTTCGTCATCACCCATCCCGAGGGCTACGAGCTCGCCCCGGAGTTCGTGGGCCGCGCCCGCGTCGAGTACGACCAGCGCAAGGCTTTCGAAGGCGCCGACTTCGTCTATGCCAAGAACTGGGCCGCATGGGCCGACCCCAACTACGGGAAGGTGCTCTCGCGCGACCGTTCGTGGACGGTGGACGACGAGAAGATGGCTCTGACGAACGACGCCTTCTTCATGCACTGCCTGCCCGTGCGGCGCAACATGATCGTCACCGACTCGGTGATCGAATCGCCCCGCTCGCTGGTCATCCCCGAGGCGGCGAACCGCGAAATTTCGGCGCAGGTGGTACTCAAACGGCTGCTGGAGGGACTGCAATGACGGAACGGATCACGGTCGTGAAGATCGGCGGCAACGTCATAGACGACGCGGCGGCCCTCAAACGGTTTCTCGGCGAGTTCGCCGCCCTGCCCGGCGCGAAGATCCTGGTGCACGGCGGAGGCAAGCTGGCCACGCGGCTGGCCGAGCGGCTGGAGCTGGAGGTGCGGATGGTCGAAGGACGCCGCATCACCGACAAGGGAATGCTCGACGTGGTGACGATGGTCTACGCCGGGCTGGTGAACAAACAGATCGTCGCGGGACTTCAAGCCGCCGGATGCAACGCCATCG
>ERZ773106.1209-NODE-1209-length-19894-cov-4.429256_pt1 | contig 19894 bp, 13 predicted proteins | sample MGYA00580572_ERZ773106 | MGnify/ENA primary metagenome ERZ773106 (study PRJEB29015, sample SAMEA2737868) | human gut metagenome | biome: human gut; feature: human-associated habitat; material: faeces | place: China | collected 2012 ... | reverse complement strand
CTAAACGGGGCCGTGGGTCAAATCCATTGTGTCCATTTTCTTGGGTACAGTTTAGGTACAGTTTAGGCAAAAAATGGGTCAGAAAATGGGTCAGCAAAAATGAAGTCCTCAAAAAAGTACAAAAAACCCGCTGATTTCTAGTGAAATCAGCGGATTTTTGGTCCGAGTGGCGGGATTTGAACCCACGGCCTCTTGGTCCCGAACCAAGCGCGCTACCAACTGCGCTACACCCGGATAGCTGCCTCTCTTCCAGGGCACCAAGGCCCCGCAAAGCAACGTAGTTTATTATACGGAATTTTTTGGCCGTTGTCAAGTGTGGAAGTTGTTTCGATCCCTATCTCTCAGGACTGCGGCCCCAAGGCCGGGGGCACGGTATGCGTGCCCCCGGTTTGATTGCCTCGTTGGTTCAATGCTTTTTTCAGTCTCTCTTCCTGCCCTTCCGGCCCAGAATCACGATGGCTGCTGCGCCAGCCAGAGAGGCCGCCAGCAGTGCCAGATACAGCGCCAGCTGGGCAGTGTCTCCCGTGGGAACAGAGTCATCCGGTTCATCAGGGTGCCCCGGTTCGTCCGGCGTATCCGGCATATCAGGATCCGGGCTTTCGTCCGGGTCAGGGGTCGGATGCGGATCTGGATCCGGCATGGGATCGGGACCCGGGTCTGGATCCGGCTTGGGGTCTGGATCTGGATCCGGGTCCGGCGGCGGAGTCGTGTCGTCATAATTGATGATTAGCACTTCCGCCGTGTCTCCGAACGGGACCATCCCGGGGTTGTGCCCCTCGACGCGGGTCCCATAGCCGTCCACACGCGCCTCTGCCACTGTGTAGCCGACGCCGGAGGGCAGGCCCTTGGCTGTCTTGCTCTCCCCGTCTTTCAGGGTAAATGCTGCCACGCCGTCCTGGAACGTCATATCCCCGCAGATGCCGTTGATGGACTTGTCGTCAAGCGTGACGGTGAAGGAGAAGTCCCTCTGCCGGTCACCGCTGTACACTTGCTTTTTGACGGTCAGGTTCCCCTTTCCGTTGATGACGTTCCATCCGTCCACCCGGGTGCCGTAGCCATCCACCGGCTCCTCCTGCACAGTGTAGGTGTACGCCCGGCCACTGTCGTCGTAGGCGGGCCAGCTGCCGAAATCATAGGTCCAGCTGCCGTCGGCGTTCGGGGTGACTTCCCGCTCGGCAACTTTGGTGCCGTTCTGCAGGAGGCTCAGCGTGATGGAGTTCGGACGGTCGTCCGCTCCATCACCCACCCAGGTCTTCCGCCCCTGGATGGCAATTTCCGTCTCCTTGCCGCCCAGTGTGTTGGTCAGAGCCAGCGTACCGCTCCCTGTCACAGTGTACGACTCCAGGTGTTCTTCCTCCACCCAGTAGGTATAGGGATTACCGCTGCCGTCCGTATCCGGCAGATGCTCAAAGGTGTATGTCCAGACATCGGCGTTTCCGTCCTGGGCATTTTTCGCGGACAGCGTCACTTCGCCTGCTACTTCGCCCTGGGCTGCCGGATCCGTTCTGCGGTAGAGGGTCAGCTTCAGCGTCTCCGGGCGAAGGCCCTGCGCGTCACTGTCATCCCGCCAGGTTTTGGAGACCGGGATGTCCGTATAGCCCCTGTTGGTGATGGCAGTGGTGAACGCCACCGTAGTTTCCGTCGGTTCTCCATGATCGTAGATCACTTCCATGTCCTCGTCCGGGGTTCCCTGTTCAATGGCGTAATAATAGTATTTCTGGTTCTGGCTGTTTACTTTGTCCAGCTCTCCGAAAATATGGCGCCAGTTATTGGCCGCAGACAGCTCTGCGGTCATGCCGGCGACCTGCTCCACTCCATCCACGCCGGTCTTCCCCATCAGGTTCTTGTCCGTGGTCCGCCAGAGTTCCATTGTGATCGGATGTTTCTTGGTATCCGCGGTGTGCCATTTCTTTTCCACTGTCAGGGATGTCACAGCTTTATTGGTGAATTGGAATTCAGGGTAGGTCCCATCCACATCGGTCTTGTTTTCCTTTTTCGTATCTCCCACCTGGACGTAGCTGCCGCTGACCGCTTCGGTCACGCGGTATTCTGTCTCGGAGTCGGAGTCCGGCAGATAGCTGCCCGGCATTCGGGCTGGGAGGTTCTCCCAGACGGCTTTCCACTCTGCGTACTCGTAATAGGGTTTGTCCAGATCAGGATCCGTAGTTCCATCCAGCGTGACGGATACAGCCGTCAGGGTCTTCCACGTATACGCCGGGCCCTCTGCCGGATTCTCCAGCGGAACCGCATATTGCAGGTGCAGGGTGACCTGGGCGCCCTCCTCGCCGGCAGGCATCCACGTCTTGCCGGCAAAGACCTTGGTGGTCTGCATGTCGTTGGCCGCTGTGGTGAGGAAGCCGTCGTCAGACTGCCCGCCATAGGTGTAGGCCGCCGTGTACGCCTCGTTGTAGGAATCTCTGAGCAGGACATAGCTGCTCAAATCGACTGCTCCGTTCGTCATTTGATATCCTGGCTCAAGCTCCACGGCGCGATAGGTGTACTCCCCTTCCGCATTCTGTTTCGGCAGGCCGGAAATCGTCATCCCTACCGGCGATTCAACCGTGCCCTCTGTATCCGTTCCGGTGAGGGTCACTACCAGATCCTGCTTTTGACCGTTTTCGCCGGTCACCTGGACGGCTTCCCATGCTGCCGCTTCCCAGCCAACAGATAGATCCGTGGTCCGCTGAATCAGGAAACTGGTCTCCCAGGTCTTGCCGGCTTCGTCTGTATCCGGACGGGTGCCATAGACGTTGTTCCGGTCGTTCGTCCAAATCTTCTGCACCTGCAGCGAGGTCGTCGCCAGCTTGTTGGTGATGGTGGTCGAATTTCCGGATTCCGTGTAGGTGTCTTCAATTCCCGTGAAAAGGCCGCCGCTGTCTGCAACAGTGTATGCGAACTCTTCACCGCAGGTATCGACAGTAATCGTCGCGGCTCCGCCTTGATAAGCGATTTCCGTCTCCACCACGCGATAGGACAGCTCCGAAATCCCGCTGTCTTTTTTTACTACACGCGGCAGGTTCTCACAAGCTCCACTCCAGGAATCATAGATATGCCGGTTTTCCAATGTGATCGAAAAACCATTGAGTATTCCGGCATCCTTCAGTTTCTCGTACGCGTCTTCTCCCAGGTTCTCCTGCGTGAAATAGTCCGCTGCCCTCTGCCAACCTCCGCTCTTTCCCTCCTTGACATACAGCTCAAAGGTGACGGACATCTCGCCAAGGTCCATGTAATCGGCAGTGATGGGCTCGCCATCGCTGCCCACCCACCGCTTGGTGAAGGGGGCTCTGGTCTCCAGAGAGTTTTTCAGCTCCTTCATGTGGATGGTGTCGCCGTCTGCGGAGTCCTCACCCGCTGTCCCATTGCCGGTGAAGTAATATTGGTACCGCTCATACAACGCTTCCTTCAGATCGGAGTTCAGCTCTTCCTTCACGGTGTACACCCACCGGGCGCCGTTGGGGGCCCACTTTTCCAGCTCCGTCTGGGGCTGCGCGGCGGGAGGCGTCTCTTCGGAGGGATCCTGGGAATCGGGGTCTCCGATCTGGTCCGGATCTTCCGCAGGTTCTGTCGGTGTGACCGGGACGCTGCCGGCGCCGCCATGTTCCCCATCCGCCGGATCGCTGTGCAGGCTGGCGGCACTGAGGGTCTCCTCCTGCGGGGCGGACTGGCCGTCCCCGTCTCCCGCCTGGGAGTCCGGGTTCTGGTCTTCTTCCCCATCTGCCGGAGGTTCCGGACTCTGTGTATCCCCTTCGTCCGTGGGAGGATCGGCGGGCTGGTTTCCCTCCTCCGGGGGCATTTCTGTGGGCGGCGTTGTCTCCTCTCCCTGGCCGGGGCCCGGTTCGGCGGGCTCTTCCGCGGAGATGCCGGGCTCTTCTGCATCCGGATCGTCCGCACCCCAGATCTGATAAGTCCACTTTCCGGTTTCTGCATCCTGGGTCCACTTGACGGTGTAGTCCTCGCCCTCTGTCAGCTTCTCCTCGATGTGCGGGTCGCCCTGCCCCTCCTGGGCAGCGGCGCGGCGGGTCACAGTGAGCCGGATAACGGGGACCAATGTACCATCTTTCCCCTCTTCATAGGGGGCATCCGGACGCAGACCGAAGGCGTCGTAAAAGTCCTCCCAGGCTTTTTGGCCCGTGAGGGTGATGAACTCTGTCTGCACAGCCTTCCGGCTGTTCAGGAACGTGGCGTCGGCCTCTTCCCGCTCTTCATGGGGCAGCAGACCGCCGACAGTATATCCGCCCCCTGTGACGTCTTGGGCCTCCAGGTCGCCCGGGCCGCACCAGGTATCGTAGCCGCCCAGGAAGCTCTTGTCCTCCTCCACATGATAGAGGTACAGCGAGCCGTTGGGCGCATACTGCTCCAGGTCTGTAAAGGAAAGAACCGTTTCAACAGTTGTGCTGTCTCCTCGCTGCCGGTAAGCCGCCTCGACCTCCTCCGAGGACCAGATGGCCGTCCGCACCAGCTCCTGCGCGGAGGGCTGGCCGTTGTTCTGGATGTAGACCCGGTACAGATGGAAGCGCACGGCGGGATAGGCGATGGGCAAGTCATCTCCGCCCAAAGGCAGTTTCAGGATTTTTTTCACCGACAGACTGCCAGTCGGGCTGTGGAACACGTTCTCCACCTGGAAGGTGTTGGAGATCTCCTGTATATCAAACAGATCCAGCGATTCCCGGGGTCCCTCGCCGGTACCGTCCAGGGGCAGCCCGTTGGCGCCGGTGATGCCTTTGCCGGTGGGCTTCTTCACAGCCTGATCCACGGCTTTGATCCTCAGAAGCTGATCGATTTTTCCATCACAGCCAGCGTCATGAAGCTGATGATCCAGCACGATGCCAATGTGGCGAGCGAAACAGAGATCGAGCAGATCATGAAGCAGGGCGGAACGAATCTGCAGAGATAGGATAGAGAAAAATTTACGAGACAGCAGGAGGAATAAATCTTGAATAAACGGAATATTATCTTAATAGGAATGCCGGGAGCCGGCAAAAGCAGCGTTGGTGTTATTCTTGCAAAGGTGTTGGGATATGAGTTTATTGATACGGATCTTGTGATCCAGCATCGGGAGAAACGTCTTCTGCGCGAGATCATTGCGGATGAAGGAAATGAAGGCTTTCTTGCGATTGAGAATGAAGTCAATGCGACATTGGAAGCCGACAAAAGCGTCATCGCGCCGGGCGGCAGTGCCATTTACGGAAAAGAGGCGATGGAGCATTTTAAAGAAATTGGAACCATCGTTTACCTGAAGCTGTCGTATGAGGATCTGGCGAAACGTCTCGGAAACCTGAAGGGACGCGGCGTCGTGCTGAAAGAGGGCCAGACGCTCAAAGATCTTTACGATGAGAGAAGTAAACTGTATGAACAGTATGCCGAGATTACGGTCGATGAGAGCGGAAAGGATATCCAGGGTACGATTCTGGCACTTCGCGAGCAGATTGGCATGTAAGAAGGAACGGTGGAATATTCGGAGAATTTTCAAAAACATAATATTACGTAATAATAAGGAAAATGTTCTGACAGTTAGAAATTACATATAACGTTTCTCTGAATATTCCTAACCGGAAACGGTGGAAAAAAACGGAAATAGTACGGAATATATTAAAATTGATTTACAAAATATTAGATTTGAGTTAAGATAAGGGGAGACTGAAAAATCACTGCGGGGAGCAGTGCGTTTCAGTGAGTCCGGAGTGTGTAAAAAAAACAGCAGAACAGACTTTGAATCGTTATTTCGGATAAAACACACTCGTTAAGTTATGAGAAAGAAAATTTGAGGTGAATATATGGAACAGTATGTCATCAGAGGTGGAAATCCTCTTGTGGGCGAAGTGGAAATCGGGGGAGCAAAAAACGCGGCGCTTGCAATTCTTACGGCAGCAACGATGACCGATGAGACGGTCCTGATCGAAAATCTGCCGGATGTCAGCGATATTAATGTACTTCTGGAAGCAATTGCAGAGATCGGAGCTACTGTGGACCGCATCGACCGTCATACCGTGCGGATCAATGCATCGACTATCGGTGATCTGAGTGTTGACTATGAATATATCAAAAAAATTCGTGCGTCTTATTATCTTTTAGGCGCGCTGCTTGGAAAATACAAAAGAGCGGAAGTTCCGCTTCCGGGCGGATGCAACATCGGAAGCCGTCCGATCGACCAGCATCTGAAGGGATTCAGAGCGCTTGGTGCAGATGTAGATATCATGCATGGAGCAATTGTTGCGAAAGCAGATGAACTTCATGGAAGCCATATTTTCCTTGACGTTGTCTCTGTAGGTGCAACGATCAATATTATGATGGCAGCCTCATTGGCTCCGGGACGTACTATTTTGGAAAATGCCGCAAGAGAACCGCATGTAGTTGACGTTGCCAACTTCCTGAACAGTATGGGGGCAAATATTAAAGGTGCAGGTACAGATGTGATCCGTATTAAAGGTGTGGAGAAGCTCCACCGTACAGAGTATTCTATTATTCCGGATCAGATCGAGGCAGGTACATTTATGTTTGCTGCGGCAGCAACAGGCGGAGATGTAACAGTTAAGAATGTAATTCCGAAGCATCTGGAAGCAACTACGGCTAAACTTGAAGAAATTGGATGTGAGGTTGAGGAATTTGATGATGCAGTTCGTGTACGTGCACCAAAGAGACTTCACCGTACTCATGTAAAGACTCTTCCATATCCCGGATATCCTACAGATATGCAGCCACAGATTGCTGTAACTCTGGCACTTGCAGAGGGAACCAGTATTGTAACAGAGAGTATTTTTGAGAACAGATTCAAGTATGCGGACGAACTTTCACGTATGGGAGCAAACATCAAAGTTGAGGGAAATTCAGCAATTATTGATGGTGTGAAGAAGCTTACAGGTGCGAGAGTAAGTGCACCGGATCTGCGTGCAGGTGCAGCCCTGGTGATCGCAGGTCTTGCAGCAGATGGAATCACAGTTGTTGATGATATCGTATATATCCAGAGAGGATACGAGAATTTTGAAGATAAGCTGAGATCTCTCGGTGCTGAGATTGAGAGAGTATCCAATGAGAAAGAAATCCAGAAATTCCGTCTCAGGGTGGGATGATAAAAAATACCAAAAAATTACTTGACATTTGTAAGGGTTAAGTATATTGTATGATATGCAGCAATCTTAATTAATGCAAGTTAATAATTAGTAATAGCCTTTTATTCAGAGTGGTGGAGATACAAAGGATCTGCGAAGCCACGGCAACCCCTGTTTGTGTAGGAAGGTGCCAACCTGAGCGAGTGATCGAACAATAAGAGGATTGTTGAGATAATCAGACAGTCCGATTACTTCGGGCTGTTTCTTTTTGTTAACGGAAAAGTATCAGCGGAGAGAAATAATCTGTTGATACAGTACATAAATGGCTGTGGGTTATTCTGCGGTCGGGAAACAATTGTAAATGAATAAAAAAGGAGAACACAATGGAGAAAATTTTATTTACTTCTGAATCTGTAACTGAAGGCCATCCGGATAAAATGTGTGATGCTATTTCCGATGCTATTCTTGACGCTCTTATGGAAAAAGATCCTATGAGTCGTGTTGCATGTGAAACTGCTACAACTACAGGTCTTGTACTTGTTATGGGTGAGATTACAACAAATGCATATGTTGATATCCAGAAAATCGTAAGAGATACTATCCGCGAAATCGGATATACACGTGGAAAATATGGATTTGATGCTGATACATGTGCAGTTATCACAGCAATCGATGAACAGTCTGCTGATATCGCTCTTGGCGTAGATAAAGCTCTTGAAGCAAAAATGGGTGAAGATGAAATTGATGCTATCGGAGCAGGTGACCAGGGTATCCAGTTTGGTTATGCTTCCAATGAGACAGAAGAGTATATGCCATATGCCATCAACATGGCACACAAACTTGCACGTCAGTTAACGAAGATCCGTAAAGACGGTACATTAAAATATTTAAGACCGGATGGAAAAACACAGGTTACTGTAGAATATGATGAAGCCGGAAAACCAATCCGTATCGATGCAGTAGTATGCTCTACACAGCATGATCCGGATGTAACTCAGGAGCAGATCCATGAGGACATTAAGAAATATGTTTTCGATGAGATCATTCCGGCAGATATGGTAGATGAGAACACAAAATATTTCATCAACCCAACAGGACGTTTCGTGATCGGCGGACCTCATGGTGACAGCGGACTTACCGGACGTAAGATCATCGTTGATACTTACGGTGGAACCGGACGTCATGGCGGCGGTGCTTTCTCCGGTAAAGACTGTACAAAGGTAGACCGTTCCGCAGCGTATGCTGCACGTTATGTTGCAAAAAATATTGTTGCAGCAGGTCTTGCAGATAAATGTGAGATTCAGCTTTCCTATGCGATCGGTGTTGCTCATCCGACATCTATCCACGTAGAAACATTCGGAACCGGTAAACTTTCTGATACAAAGCTGGTTGAGATCATTCGTGAGAACTTTGACCTTCGCCCGGCGGGAATTATCAAGATGCTTGATCTGAGAAGACCGATTTACAGACAGACAGCTGCTTATGGACATTTCGGACGTACGGATGTAGACCTTCCATGGGAGCATCTGGATAAAGTTGATGACCTTAAAAAATACCTTGCTTAAATAAGAAAATCGTAACTGTTCAGTTCTTGCACAGACAGTGGAATGCTGAATAATTACAGAATATCACAAAAATTGCAGTGCAATGGGATAAAACAGGAATTATCTGAAAGAACAGGACAGATGATTCCTGTTCTTTTTATAGAAAATTTAGATATGTAAAACAGACTTTATGATATAATGCTTGCAGAGGGCAAAATTATAGAAACCTTATAAATCAACAGATAAAGGATGATCGGGATGAAGTTAAAAACAAGGATTATAGTTGGATTCGGTATGAGTATTCTGGTTCCTCTGCTTTTATTTTCGGCAACTTTGTACGGATTAGGTCATACAAAGTTTGCACAGCAGACAAAGGATTCCTCGGAAGTGGTGTATGATATTTCAGTAGGGGAATCCACCCACAGCCAGACACAGGTAAGGATTATTGCAAAAGATCTGCTGTTTACTGCGACGGTAATATTAGTATTCACAGCTTTATCTATTGGATTATGGATTTACAGAAGTATTGCCACACCGCTGGTTAAATTAAAGAAAGCCACTCAGAATATCAAAGAGGGAAATCTTGATTTTGTTCTGGAAGTAGATGGTGACGATGAGTTTTCGGAACTTTGTCGGGATTTTGAGGAGATGAGAAAGCGGCTGAAGGAATCAGCAGAAGAGAAAGTTCTTATGGATAAAGAAAATAAAGAACTTATCAGCAATATTTCTCATGATCTTAAGACGCCGATCACAGCGGTAAAGGGATATGTAGAGGGGATTATGGACGGCGTAGCGGATACGCCGGAGAAAATAGACCGTTATGTGAAGACTATTTATAATAAGACGAATGAGATGGATCATCTGATCAATGAACTGACTTTTTATTCAAAAATTGATACCAACAGAATTCCATATACTTTCAGTAAACTGAATGTAGAAGATTATTTCAGTGATTGCGCAGAAGAAGTAGGACTGGAACTGGAAACGAGAGGAATTGAACTGGTATATGCCAATTATGTTGAGGATAATGTGCAGGTGATCGCAGATGGAGAACAGATTCGGCGTGTTATTCATAACATTATCAGCAATGCTATCAAATATATGGATAAACCCAAAGGTATCATCCAGATTCGCATAAAGGATGTGGGAGATTTTATTCAGGTTGAAATTGAAGATAATGGAAAGGGAATTGCAGCAAAGGATCTGCCGTCTATTTTTGATCGTTTTTATAGAACAGACGTGTCGAGAAATTCATCCAAGGGAGGAAGCGGAATCGGTCTTTCCATTGTGAAAAAGATCCTGGAGGATCATGGAGGAAAGGTCTGGGCAACCAGCAGGCTTGGAATCGGCACAATCATGTATTTTGTACTTAGAAAGTATCAGGAGGTACCAATGAAATGAGCAGAATTTTAATTATAGAAGATGAAGAGGCAATTGCAGATCTGGAGAAGGATTATCTGGAGCTTTCCGGATTTGAAGTTGAAATCTGCAACAGAGGAGACACCGGACTGACGCGTGCGCTGAATGAGGAGTTTGACCTGATTATTCTGGATCTGATGCTTCCGGAAGTGGATGGCTTTGATATCTGCAGGCAGGTAAGACAGGAAAAAAATACTCCTATCATCATGGTATCTGCAAAGAAAGATGACATAGATAAAATCAGAGGTCTGGGACTGGGGGCAGATGATTACATGACAAAACCATTCAGTCCAAGTGAACTGGTAGCCAGAGTCAAGGCACATATGGACAGATATAATCGTCTGATCGGTTCCAATGTACGCAAAAATGATATTGTGGAGATCCGCGGGATCAAGATTGATAAGACTGCACGCCGCGTATGGGTAAACGGAGAGGAGAAAACATTTACTTCTAAGGAATATGATCTGCTTACCTTCCTTGCAGAGAATCCGAACAGAGTGTTTACCAAGGAAGAGTTGTTCCGGGAAATCTGGGATATGGAATCTGTGGGAGATATTGCAACAGTCACTGTCCATATCAAGAAGATCCGGGAGAAAATTGAATTTAATACTGCAAAACCTCAGTATATTGAAACAATCTGGGGCGTAGGATACAGATTTAAAGTTTAACTGAATCAGGGAAGTTCCATATTTCAGGCACGAAAAGGCAATAATCAGTGGGAAATTTGGAACGAGTATTGGAAATTATAGCAATATGCATTATTTATGAGGATTGCTATAGTATAAAAAGGAAAAAAATGGAAAGATTATATAAAAAATTAGAAAGCTATGGGCAGTCTGACTATTATCCGTTTCACATGCCGGGGCATAAGAGAAACCGGGCATCCTCAGCAGATGATTTTCTTTTTGAGAGAGATATTACAGAGATTTCAGGATTTGACAATCTTCATCATGCGGAAGGAATTTTGAAAGAAGCACAGGAATATGCAGCTCAGATTTATGGGACAAAGAAATGTTTCTTCAGTGTAAATGGAAGTACGGCGGCTCTTCTGGCAGCAGTCAGTGCAAGTGTAAATAAAGGTGGGAAGATACTTGTCGCGAGGAACTGTCACAAGGCTGTTTACCATGCATTGTATTTACGTGAGCTTCAGCCGGTCTATATTTATCCACATGAAGATCAGAGACTGGGGATAAACGGAGGAATTTCTCCTGAACGTGTGGAAAGATATCTGGAAGAAAATACGGATGTGCAGGCTTTTCTGCTTACTTCGCCTACATATGACGGCGTTGTGTCTGATATAAAGACAATTGCAGAAGTTGTACACAGACATAAGATTCCTCTTATTGTGGATGAAGCACATGGTGCACATCTTCATTATTCTAAATATTTTCCGGTGTCTGCTGCTGATCTGGGGGCTGACATTGTAATACAGAGTTTCCATAAAACGCTGCCATCTATGACTCAGACGGCGGTGCTTCATATATGCAGTGATATGGCAGATGTGGAAAAGATAAAGAGATTTATGGGGATTTACCAGACCAGCAGTCCGTCGTATATTCTGATGGCGAGTATGGATGCATGTATGGATAAACTGAGAAAAGACGGGCAGCAAATGTTTCGTGAATTTACCTTCAATCTGGAGAAGGCCAGACAGCGTCTTTCAAAGTGTGAAAAAATAAAACTGATCGAAGGTTCTATGATCGAAGGCAGTGGAATCTATGATTTTGACAGATCCAAGCTGTTGTTCTCCACAGTCGGAACTTCTGTTAACGGACGCCTTCTCCATCAGATACTTCGTGACAGATATCATATTGAAATGGAAATGGCGGCTGAGAAATATGTTCTTGGAATTGCAGCAGTGGGAGATACAGAAGAGGGATTTGAGAGACTGTGTACTGCAATTGAAGAGATTGATGCAGAGATACAGCAAACAGATGAGTCGGAGGAATCGCAGTATCATACTTCTCATGCGAGAATGACACAGCTTATGACAATTTCTCAGGCAGTGGATGCGCAGCAAAGGCGATATTCTCTGAAAGAAAGTGTTGGCAAAGTCAGTGCAGAGTTTGCTTATCTGTATCCGCCCGGAATTCCGATTATTGTGCCGGGAGAGCAGATAACTGGACAATTTGTAAGAAATGTGAGAAGATACATGGAACAGGGGTTGGAAGTACAGGGACTCAGTGATACATCTGCTGAAACAATCTGCGTAGCTGCCCGAAAGGAAATTGGACAGGAAGAATACAGTCCGGCAAAGGAATAACATAACAGATATGGGAAAGATTTTTTACATCATGGGAAAGAGTGCATCCGGAAAAGACAGAATCTATTCACTTCTGGCCGCACATAAAGAATTGAATCTGAAAACACTTATTCTGTATACAACCCGCCCGATCAGGGTAGGAGAGCAGGATGGAAAAAATTATTATTTTGTAGATGACGGAAAACTGGAAGAATTCAGAAAAAACGGAAATCTTATCGAGGAGAGAGCATATCATACGGTTTATGGGATATGGACTTATTTCACTGCAGATGATGGTCAGGTGAACCTTGCAGATTCCGATTATCTGGGAATCGGTACTCTGGAGTCATTTAAAAAGATGCGTAAATACTATGGGGAAGATGCAGTCTGTCCTGTTTATGTCCAGGTAGAAGATGGAGAAAGACTGAGTCGTGCTCTTAATAGAGAGAGAGAACAGGAAAATCCAAGATATGAGGAAATGTGTAGAAGATTTATTGCAGATCAGTCGGATTTTTCAGAGGAAAATATTCTGAACGCAGGGATAGAGAAACGTTTTCAGAATATAAATCTTGATGACTGTGTGAAAGAAATCGCAAATTATATAAAGTCTGTGCAATAGTTCTTCTTTTATGGTATAATATCTTACAAAACGGACTGGTGAGGTGATTCTTATGATGGGATTTAACAATATTATCGGACATGAAGAGATTATCGGACATTTAAAAAATGCAATAGAATCAGGAAAAATATCGCATTCTTATATTTTTACCGGCGAACCAGGTTCTGGTAAGAAGCTCCTTGCAGGGACTTTTGCGGCAACACTTCAGTGTGAGGCCGGAGGTACAGAACCCTGCCAGAAATGCGACTCCTGCAAAAAGGCGATGGGTAAGAATCATCCGGACATTATTATGGTCAGTCATGAGAAACCTGGAACGATCACAATTGACGAGATCAGGGATCAGGTGATCAATGATATAGATATCAGACCATATTACAGTCCTTACAAGATTTATATTATTGCAGATGCAGATCTTATGACACCACAGGCACAGAATGCTCTTCTTAAAACAATTGAAGAGCCGCCGGAATATGCAGTGATTCTTTTGCTGACTAATAATATCGGGGGACTGCTGCCGACTATTCAGTCAAGATGTGTTCGTCTTGATCTGAAGGTAGTGGATGACGGTCTTGTAAAGAAATATCTGATGGAGCATCTTCATGTTCCGGATTACCAGGCGGAGATTGACGCATCCTTTGCACAGGGCAGTATTGGAAGGGCAAAAGAAGCAGCTACTTCTCAGGAGTTTGCAGAGATGACTCAGAATGCACTGAGGATTCTTAAATATGCAAACACCATGGAAGTTTATGAACTGTCAGATGCGATTAAGAGTCTTTCTGAGGACAAACAGAATATCAACGATTATCTGGATATTTTCCAGTTCTGGTTCAGAGATGTCCTGATGTTTAAGGCAACACAGGAGATTGACAATCTGGTATTTAAACAGGAAATTAATTTTATCAGAGAACAGGCAAAGCAGCGTTCCTACGAGAATCTGGAGAACATTCTGGATTCTATTCAGAAGACAAAGGTACGTCTGAAAGCAAATGTTAATTTTGATCTGGCATTTGAATTGCTGTTCCTGACGATCAGGGAGAAATAGAATGACAAAAGTAGTAGGCGTGAGATTTCGTAATGTAGGCAAGATTTATTATTTCAGTCCTAAAGATTATGAAATTAAAACAGGCGATCACGTGATCGTGGAGACAGCCCGGGGAATTGAATACGGGAAAGTCGTACTTGCACCAAGAGAAGTAGGTGAGGAAGATGTTGTTCACCCTCTCAAAGAAGTTCTTCGTGTGGCAACAAAGGAGGACGACGAGAGAGAGGCACAGAACAGAGTCAGAGAGAGAGAGGCATTTAAAATCTGTCAGAAGAAGATTCGTGAACATGGTCTGGAAATGAAACTGATAGATGCAGAGTATACATTTGATAATAATAAAGTGCTGTTTTATTTCACTGCTGACGGCAGAATTGATTTTCGCCAATTGGTAAAAGATCTGGCAGCAATTTTTAAAACGCGTATCGAACTTCGTCAGATTGGTGTTCGGGATGAGACAAAGATTCTGGGAGGAATCGGTATCTGCGGAAGATGTCTGTGCTGCCACACATATCTGTCTGAGTTTGCACCTGTATCCATAAAGATGGCAAAAGAGCAGAATCTGTCCCTTAACCAGACAAAGATTTCCGGTGTGTGCGGAAGACTGATGTGCTGCCTGAAGAACGAGCAGGAAACATATGAAGAGCTGAATAAAAAGCTTCCGGGACTGGGAGATACAGTTACAACTCCGGATGGGCTTACCGGAACTGTACACAGTGTAAACGTGCTTCGTCAACGTGTAAAGGTAATTGTAGAGATCAATGACGAGAAAGAAATTCAGGAATTTCCGGTAGATGACCTGAAATTCAGACCGAGAAAGAAGAAAGTCAAAGTCTCTGAAAAAGAATTAAAAGAACTTGGAAATCTGGAAGATAAAAAAGGAGATTCCAAATTAAATGACTGATCAGCTGGTAAAAGATAATGAACGTATAGATGATCTTCAGAACGGATATTATGTGATACAGGATCCGGATAAATTCTGTTTTGGGATGGATGCAGTTCTTCTTTCCGGCTTTGCAAAAGTAAAAAAGGGTGAGACTGCTCTGGATCTGGGAACAGGAACGGGAATTATCCCGATCCTGCTTAAAACCAAAACAAAGGGGAAACACTTTACAGGTCTTGAGATTCAGAAAGAGTGTGCAGATATGGCCGGACGCAGTGTCAGATATAATCATCTGGAGGACGATGTTGAGATCGTACGGGGTGATATTAAGGAGGCTGCTGATATTTTTGGGGCAGCTTCTTTTGATGTAGTGACAAGTAATCCGCCTTATATGATCGGACAGCATGGACTTCGCAATCCGGATATGCCAAAAGCAATTGCCAGACATGAAGTACTCTGTAATCTGGAGGATGTGGTGAGCCAGGCATCAAAGGTTCTGAAAGAACGTGGAAGATTTTATATGGTCCACAGACCGTTCAGACTGGCTGAGATTATGAATGTTCTCACAAAGTATCGTCTGGAACCGAAAAGGATGCAGCTTGTATATCCATACATAGACAGAGAACCAAACATGGTTCTGATCGAGGCATTAAAGGGAGGAAATTCCAGAGTTACAGTGGAACCTCCTCTGATCGTATATAAAGAGCCGGGAGTCTATACAGAAAATATACTGAAGATTTATGATATGATTTAACCGAATTTTATTTGCAAAGTAATATGAGAGGAAACAAATTATGAGTGGTAAATTGTATTTATGTGCAACACCCATAGGAAATCTGGAGGATATTACACTCCGGGTACTTCGAACATTGAAAGAAGTGGATCTTATTGCAGCAGAGGATACCAGAAACAGTATTAAACTGCTGAACCATTTTGATATAAAAACACCTATGACCAGTTATCATGAGTACAACAAAATTGATAAGGCATATGTTCTGATCAGTAAAATGCAGGAAGGGCAGAATATTGCACTGATCACAGATGCGGGAACTCCGGGGATCTCAGATCCGGGAGAGGAGCTTGCGGCAATGTGTTATGAAGCGGGGATTGAAGTAACTTCTCTTCCGGGACCTGCTGCCTGTATCACTGCCCTGACTCTGTCCGGACTTCCAACCAGAAGATTCGCTTTTGAAGCATTTCTTCCGGCAGATAAAAAAGAAAGAAAACTGATTCTGGAAGAACTGAAGAAAGAAACGAGAACTATCATTCTCTATGAGGCTCCTCACAGACTGGTAAGAACTCTGGAGGAATTGAAGGAAACTCTCGGAAATCGCAGAATGACTCTTTGCAGGGAACTGACGAAAAGACATGAGACTGCATTCCATACGACTATCGAGGAGCTGATCCTCTATTATCAGACAGAGAAGCCGCTTGGAGAGTGCGTGCTGGTGATTGAAGGCAGAAGCAGACAGGAGATGGAAGAGGAACAGAAGGCATCCTGGGAAAAAATTACCATAGAAGAACACATGGAAATCTATGAAAATCAGGGACATTCAAGAAAAGAAGCTATGAAAATGGTAGCAAATGACAGAGGAATGACGAAGAGAGATGTCTATCAGTACCTCATCAATAAAACCGAAGAATAAGATTAACATACAGAAGAATTCCCGTTTTCGGGGATTCTTTTTTATTCAGGCTGTGGCAAGGAACGGGCTTTTGTGCTATAATAAATTTGTATTATTATGTCCAGATACCAGAATATATTTGAAAACCTGTCTATAATTTTCACGCAGGGGTTTTCAGATATATTCTGGTGATAAGTATATATAACAGGAGGAAAGAAATGGGCGGAGAAAATACAGAATACGGAGCGGATCAAATCCAGATTCTGGAAGGTTTGGAAGCCGTACGAAAGAGACCAGGTATGTATATCGGAAGTACATCCGGCAGAGGTCTTCATCATCTGGTTTATGAGATTGTAGATAATGCGGTTGATGAAGCGCTGGCAGGATTTTGTACAGAGATTCAGGTAGTTATTAATCCGGACAACTCTATCACAGTTGTAGATAACGGACGTGGCATTCCGGTAGGAATCAATCATAAAGCAGGGATTCCTGCTGTAGAAGTAGTATTTACCATTCTTCATGCCGGCGGTAAATTTGGAGGCGGAGGGTACAAGGTATCCGGTGGTCTTCACGGAGTAGGTGCGTCTGTAGTAAATGCACTTTCCACATGGCTTGAAGTAAGGATCTATCATGAAGGTAAGATTTATCAGCAGAGATATGAACGCGGTAAAACTATGTATCCTCTGAAGGTTGTGGGAGACTGCCAACCGGATAAGACCGGAACAACAGTTGTCTTCCTTCCGGATAAAGAAATATTTGAGGAAACAGTATATGATTATGACATTCTGAAACAGCGTTTGAGAGAGATGGCATTCCTGACAAAGGGATTGAAGATTTCTCTTAAAGATACCAGAGAAGGAATGGAAAGAGAGAAAATTTTCCATTATGAAGGTGGTATCCGTGAATTTGTAAGCTATCTGAACAGAAGCAAGGAAGCGCTTTACCCGGAAATCATTTACTGCGAAGGACAGCAGAACGGTGTGTCTGTAGAGGTTGCCATGCAGCACAATGACTCTTATACAGAGAACTGCTATGGATTTGTAAATAATATTAATACACCTGAGGGTGGTACTCATATTGTAGGTTTCAGAAATGCCCTGACAAAGACGTTCAATGATTATGCTAGAAAGAACAAGCTGCTTAAAGACAGTGAACCCAATTTGAGTGGCGATGATATCCGCGAAGGTCTGACTGCAATCGTCAGTGTTAAGATTGAGAATCCCCAGTTTGAAGGTCAGACAAAACAGAAACTTGGAAACAGTGAAGCAAGAGGGGCTGTTGACAGCGTGGTGAGCAAGCAGCTTGAGATTTTCCTTGAGCAGAATCCAACAGTAGCGAAAACTACAGTAGAGAAATCAGTTCTTGCACAGAGAGCACGTGAGGCTGCACGTAAGGCTCGTGATCTGACCAGAAGAAAATCAGCACTTGATAATATGTCACTTCCTGGAAAGCTTGCAGACTGTTCAGATAAGAATCCTGAGAACTGTGAAATCTACATTGTAGAGGGAGATTCCGCCGGTGGCTCTGCAAAAACAGCCAGAAATCGTGTAACACAGGCTATCCTTCCACTGAGAGGTAAGATCCTGAATGTAGAGAAAGCACGTCTGGATAAGATTTATGCAAATGCAGAGATCAAAGCTATGATCACAGCTTTCGGAACAGGAATTCATGAAGATTTTGATATCAGTAAACTTCGTTATCATAAGATTATTATTATGACTGATGCCGATGTCGATGGTGCGCACATCGCAACCCTTCTGCTGACTTTCCTGTATCGTTTTATGCCTGAGCTTATCAAACAGGGATATGTGTATCTTGCACAGCCGCCATTATACAAGGTGGAGAAGAACAAGAAAGTATGGTATGCATACGACGATGATGAACTGAATCAGATTCTGACAGAAATCGGACGTGACGGAAATAACAAGATCCAGCGTTATAAAGGTCTTGGAGAGATGGATGCAGACCAGCTTTGGGAGACGACAATGGATCCTGAGAAACGAATCCTGCTTAAGGTTACCATGGATGAGGCTGCGACTTCTGAGATTGACCTTACATTTACTACACTGATGGGTGACAAGGTAGAGCCGAGACGTGAATTTATTGAAGAGAATGCAAGATTTGTAAAGAATCTGGATATCTGATAATAGGGAGAATAGATAAATGGAAGATAATATTTTTGACAAAGTCCACGAGGTGGATCTGGAAAAGACCATGAAGGACTCTTATATTGACTATGCCATGAGCGTTATCGCTTCCAGAGCACTGCCTGATGTAAGAGATGGTCTGAAACCGGTTCAGCGACGTGTATTGTATTCCATGATAGAACTGAATAATGGTCCTGACAAACCGCATCGTAAATGTGCGCGTATTGTCGGTGATACGATGGGAAAATACCATCCTCATGGAGACAGCTCGATTTATGGAGCTCTCGTTAATCTTGCACAGGAGTGGTCTACCCGTTATCCTCTTGTAGATGGACACGGAAACTTTGGTTCAGTGGACGGTGATGGCGCTGCTGCCATGCGTTATACAGAGGCACGTCTGAGTAGGATCTCCATGGAGATGACAGCGGACATTAACAAAAATACCGTAGATTTTATCCCGAACTTTGATGAAACAGAGAAGGAGCCTACTGTACTTCCGTCCAGATTTCCGAATCTTCTGGTAAATGGAACATCAGGTATTGCAGTAGGTATGGCAACGAATATCCCGCCGCATAATCTGCGTGAGGTTATTTCAGCAGTTGTTCAGATCATAGACGATCAGATTGCAGATAAAGAAGAGACGACAATCGAGGAAATCCTTGAAATCGTGAAGGGACCAGATTTCCCTACAGGTGCGGAGATCCTTGGAACAAGAGGAATTGAAGAGGCATACAGAACAGGACGTGGGAAGATTAGAGTGCGTGCGGTGACAAACATTGAGCCAATGCAGAACGGAAAGAACAGAATTATTGTTACTGAACTTCCGTATATGGTAAATAAAGCACGTCTGATCGAAAAGATCGCTGAACTTGTAAGAGATAAAAAGATTGATGGAATCACTGATTTAAGTGACCAGTCTAACCGTGAAGGTATGAGAATCTGTATTGAGCTTCGTCGTGATGTGAATCCGAATGTAATTCTGAATCAGTTATATAAACATACACAGCTTCAGGATACATTTGGTGTGATCATGCTTGCGCTCGTTGATAATCAGCCGAAGGTTATGAATCTTCTTGAGATGTTGCAGTACTACCTGCGTCATCAGGAAGATGTTGTGACAAGAAGAACACAGTATGACCTGAATAAAGCACAGGAGAGAGCTCATATCCTGAAAGGATTACTGATCGCTCTGGATAACATTGACGAAGTCATCCGCATCATCCGTGGTTCTAAGAATGTTCAGGAAGCAAAAGCAGAATTGATCAAACGCTTTGGACTCAGTGATGCCCAGGCACAGGCAATCGTAGATATGCGTCTGCGTGCACTCACA
>ERZ773106.1205-NODE-1205-length-19937-cov-4.955286_pt1 | contig 19937 bp, 17 predicted proteins | sample MGYA00580572_ERZ773106 | MGnify/ENA primary metagenome ERZ773106 (study PRJEB29015, sample SAMEA2737868) | human gut metagenome | biome: human gut; feature: human-associated habitat; material: faeces | place: China | collected 2012 ... | reverse complement strand
GGGTTCGAACCCTGGACACCCTGATTAAGAGTCAGGTGCTCTGCCAGCTGAGCTAATCGCGCATTTTTAAGTTGTTTGTTTTGTGTCTTTCCTTAAGACAAGAATTATTATATAATAGGAGTATTAAAAAAGCAAGCACTTTTTTTAATTTTTTTAAATTTTTTTAAAAGCATATTTGAAAGGAACAATTTAACATGAAAAAAGTAGAAGAAAGATTACTAAAATATGTCAGCTACTGGACAACCTCCGATGAATCCTGCAGTGACATTCCAAGCAGTGAGCGTGAGTTCACGCTTGCAAAAGCCTTAAAGCAGGAACTGGAAACTCTCGGTCTTACCAATATACTCCTCACCGATCACTGCTATGTATATGCCAAGCTTCCTGCCACACCGGGCATGGAAAACTGTAAATCCATCGGCTTTATCGCTCATATGGATACCGCCCCGGATTTTTCCGGAAAAGATGTCAAACCACAGATCATTCCCGACTATGATGGCGGGGATATCTTATTAAAAGGAAGTCAGGATGTCTTAAAGGTAAGTGATTTTCCATCCCTTGCCTCTTTAAAAGGAAGAACCCTGATCACGACAGACGGTACCACACTTCTGGGCGCTGATGACAAGGCAGGTGTTGCTGAAATCATGACAGCCGTGGAAGAACTGATTGCAGAAGGTACACCACACGGGGATGTCTGGATCGGGTTTACGCCGGACGAAGAAGTCGGTGCAGGTGCGGATCTGTTTGACCTTGCTATCTTTCAGGCAGATTATGCATACACGGTGGACGGCGATTACGAAGGCGAAGTGGCTTACGAAAATTTTAATGCCGCAAGTGCCATCTTTCATATTAAAGGTGTAAATGTTCATCCGGGCGAAGCAAAAGACATTATGGTCAATGCGGCACTGGTGGGATGTGAAATTGTTTCCCGGCTTCCGGAAGCGGAAACGCCGGCACACACCAGCGGCCGGGAAGGATTCTATCATCTGACCGATATGTCCGGAGATGTGGCTTCCGCCACCCTTTCCTTTATCATTCGTGACCATGACAAAACTACATTTGAGAAACGGCTGCAGAATCTACGTGACCTTGCACAATCCATGAATCAGAAATATGGACCGGAAACCGTCACGCTCGACATCGAACATTCGTATGAGAATATGATCTCTGTCATTGAGGATAAAATGGAGATCGTGGATCTGGCAAAACAGGCAATTGCCTCCGAAGGTCTGACACCACTCTCCCGTCCGATCCGTGGCGGTACAGACGGCGCAAGACTGTCCTTTATGGGATTGCCGTGTCCAAATCTCGGTACCGGCGGTTACGGTTTCCACGGCCCATATGAACACATCTCTGTGGAAGGTATGCAGACCGCTGTCCGTATTTTAAAAAATATTGCCACCCATCCAATCCGTAAATAGATTTATAAAAAACCGTCCACAGTTTTCTTTCTGCGGACGGCTTTTGTTCTATAACTTATTAAATTTTTTAATTCCCCTGCATATTTGCAGAATTTGCAAGTACAGGCTTCTGGAACATGCGAAAGAGTCCAATCTGTTCTAAGGCCTTTGTGATTGCAAAAAAGATCACCGAATCAATTGGCCACATAATCAGGTTCTTCAGCGCACGCGCCGGAAGAAGCACCATAAATGCCTGTCCATATAACACATTCAGACAAAGTGTTGTCAGAATCACGTTACAGACCAGCATAACTACAAATTTAGCTGCCAGCACACGCCAGATCGTAAGCTTTTTCTTATAAAAAAAGCATCCATACAGGATTCCGGCCAGGATAACAACCAGCGTCAGCTGTGGACAAAATGGTCCGGTTGGCTTCATCATATACTTGATAATATCCAACGCACCATGGAAAATTCCTCCAACCACCGGTCCAAACAGATAATCAATGATACCATTTGGAATACTGGAAAAACCAATCCGAATAAACTGCCCATATTCAATGGAGAAAAATCCTAGAATGACAGCAACTGCAGCAAGCATTGCCATGGTAGTGATGGTTCTTACCGCTTTTAATTCACGGAAAGAATCGGTGAACAAAGTAACGAATTTTTTCATAAAAAAATTACCTCCTTTGCAGACCTCACCGTACTACAACTGGAGATAATATTATCTTCGGATGCAGCGGGATGCGACTCATGTACCGCAAGATTCTCTTTTCGTCCGGGTGACAACTCCCTGTTCATCCGGCACTTAACGCACATGTGTCTACTCTGCTTTAAACTATTAAATTGCAACGAGCTAAGTATAACACAATGAAAAAGAAATGCAACTATTTTTTTCATTTTATGGCATTTTTATAGCAAAACGCCATCTGTCACACGTTTTTACGTGGAACAGATGGCGTCCGTTGCCTGTTATTTTATTCTTTTCAGGTTCCCATACTTGCAAACAGGGCAGCTATCTCATCCGGGCTTAATGCCTTATTCGGATCTGCCGGTTCTTCCGGCTGAAGCGGTGCTTCTTTTACGGCTTCCGGCTCTTCAATCGGCTCCGGAATATCCTCCGGTTCCACAGTTTCCTCGGCAGGTTCCTCAACTTTATCCGCATTGTTATCGTTGCCCATATTCGCAAACAGCGCAGCTATCTCATCCGGGCTCATGGAACGGTTTGGATCTGACAGATCCGGCATCGGTGGAAGTTCTTCCTCCGGCAGGTTCTCATCATCCGCTTCATCAACAATCGCTTCCTCCGGAATCGGGTCCGGTTCTACCAGTTCCTCTGCTTCCTCAATGGATTCTTCCGGATCCGGAGGAATAATCTCATCTGCAACCATGACCGGAAGGTCTTCCTCCGGCTTTAAATTCTCCTCTTCCGGTATATCCGGCAGAATCTCCGGCTCCGGGCTTTCTTCCAGCTCCGGCGAAATCTCCGGCTCCGGACTCTCCTCCAGCCCCAGCGAAATCTCCGGTTCCAGACTCTCCTCCAGATCCGGCAAAATTTCCGGTTCCGGGTTTTCTTCCAGCTCCGGCGAAATCTCCGGTTCCGGGTTTTCTTCCAGATCCGGCGAAATCTCCGGTTCCGGCTCCATACTTTCTTCCGGCTCTGGTGAGATCTCCGGCTCTACCGGTGTTTCTTCCACATGATTCTGCGGTGCCGGCTGTGGCTCTACAGGTGTTGCCACAGGTACAGAAACCTGCGGCTGGGAAACAACCACTTTCTGACTGTTCATAATGGTCTGATTCAGGCGCAGTTCCATATCTTTCATTGCAATAATGATTTCCTGCAGCTTTGCGGCTATCTCTTTATCCTGTGAATGTTCCTGTTCTTTTCCATCCTTCTGCACCGAAGAAATTTCATCCTTACAGGCTGAAAGAATCTCGTCCTTATAAGCACCCGCAACTGTACCGAACCCATCCATTCCTTTCTGGAACGTATCAAACCGGTCCAGCAGCTGTTCGTATGAATTCATCAATGCATCGGTATTCTCATGGGACCGCTTGATAATTACTTTCGCTATTCCCTTCTGTGCATTAACAATTTCCTCTGTCGGAATCTTAGAAGCTTCTTCCATATATGCAAGCTTGACGGATATTTCCTCAAAATATTTTTTCAGCATAAGATACGATGCCTTTTCGGATTTGAAAATGCTCTCATACTGTTCTTCTCTCCGGGTATATTTTGTCTCATATACTGAGATAATCCCGTTTATTGCCACATACAGGCAAATCAGATCTGCTACAGCCAAAACAGCCAGAACAATAAACATTTTCGGGAAATTGACCATGGCATACAACTCTGCCATAAAAATAAACGCAAACAAAAGTATCCCGAAAATCATCTGCATCCTTGCTTTCGAATCTTTATTCTTCATATGATACCGCTCCTTCCATGAGCCCGCTATTCTAACCACTATGCAAAATAAGCTCTAGTATGTTATATTTTACCATATTGTGTCGATTCTCACAAGGTTTGTTGTTTATTTCTGCCTTCTATAATACGTCATTTACAATCTGCTCTGCTGTCAGATGATTCTCTTTTAATACCTCATTTACATCATACCGGTCAAGGAATTCTTTTTTCTATCCGTAATTATAGACTTTCATATCACTGCTTCCATAAAATCTTGCGATTTTTTCTCCGAAACCACCATTCAGGATGCCATCTTCCAGTGTAACTACCGTGTCATGGTCTGCCTTCAGCTTCTCCAGCAGTCCCTTATCTAGTCCGGTAATATAATACGGGTTGATTACCGTTGCATGAATACCTTTTTTCTCCAGCATTTCTGCGGTCTGCAGTGCCAGGGAATAAAATGTTCCGAGTCCGATCAGTGCAATTTTGCTTCCCTTTTCCGTTACCTCATAGGTGTTGAGCTGGCTCCAGTCTTTTGTGACTTCTCTGCCATCCGAAATCATGTCTCCGCCCGGAAGTTTGATCGCAACCGGCATTTCCTTCTGCTCCACACTCCAATCAAGCATTGACAGATATTCTTCCTTTGTTGCCGGTGCCAGATAAACCAGTCCCGGGATATTGGAAAGCATCGGAATATCCTGCAGTCCCAGATGGGTAACATCCGTCATGCCAAATACCGATCCCGTATACACAACAATCGTTGCCGGATTCCCGTCAATACACAGATCCTGTGAAATCTGGTCATACGTCCTCTGGATAAAGCTGGAATACACACCGTATACCGGCTTTCCGCCACCTTTGGCAATTCCGGAAGCAAGTGCTATCGCTGTCTCCTCCGCGATTCCCACATCTACAAACTGCCGGCCGGCCTGTTTCCTTTTCTCCTGCGTAAATCCCAGAATCGTCGGGGTTCCGGATGTAATTGCAACAACTGTCGGATCCTTTTTCATCTTTTCAATCAGATATTCACAGGTCACCGAAGAATAATCTTCCACTTCCGGAAAATGGGATTTTCCGGTCTCAATATCAAATGGAAGATGCCAGTGCCATTCTTCCTTATGCTCTTCTGCCGGTTTATAACCTTTTCCCTTTAATGTATTAATGTGGACAACAACCGGTTTCTTACTGTCTTTTACCTGTTTGAAAGCCCCGATCAGTTCCCTTAAGTCATTTCCATGATCCACATAGACATAATCAAGTCCCATGGCTTTAAATAAATTGCACTCTGCCTGTCCGTTTGTCTCGCGGAGTAATTTCAGATTTGAATAAAGTCCTCCATGGTTTTCTGCAATTGACATATCATTGTCATTTACTACAATGATCATGTTGCTGTCTAATTCTGCTGCAAAATCCATTCCTTCTAAGGCTTCTCCTCCGCTTAAAGAACCGTCTCCGATAATTGCGATCACATTTGCACTTTCCCCACGAAGATCCCTTGCCTTTGCCAGACCGCATGCCAGACTGACGGATGTAGAGGTATGTCCGATCGTAAAATGGTCATGTTCACTTTCCTGCGGACAGCTGTATCCCGTCACGTCGTCGTAATGTTCTTCATATAAATAGGCATCTTTTCGACCGGTCAGCATCTTGTGCGGATAGGTCTGATGGGAAACATCAAATACCATTTTGTCCTTTGGGGACTCAAAAACATAATGCAGTGCAATGATTGCCTCTACCATACCAAAATTCGGGCCAAAATGCCCGCCGTGAATACTTGCCCTCTTTAATAATGCATGACGCATTTCTTCTGCGAGAGCTGTCATCTCTTCTATATTCAATTTCTTCACATCTTCCGGTCCGTTAATCTTTTCGATATACATATAATAAATTCTCCTTCCGATTTTATCTATCATAATATACCATTTAAAGTTAACTTTAAGTCAAGTATTTTTTATTTAATTTTCAACTTTTTGCTTCAAACCCTCAATTGCCTGAGCCACTATACCTGCGCTCTTAAAAAGATGTAAATATTGTAATGATAAAAGGGGCAAAAGGTATCATTTCCCACTGAAATGCAATTTTTATGTCATTCGCATTTCTTGCGATCCGCTTGTTGTTCCGATATAATTATGCTATGATTGTGCTTTGATTGGAGGAAACCATTTTGAGCGAATATTATAAGTTTTTTCAAAATAAAAAATGTGAATATTTTCCATGCCATAAAGGAATCCCGGAGGAGGACTTTAACTGTCTGTTTTGTTATTGTCCCCTCTATACACTCGGGAAATCCTGTGGTGGAAACTGTGAATATTTAAAAAATGGTATCAAATCCTGCATAAACTGTGGCTTTCCCCATCACCGAAAGAACTATGATAAGGTCACGGGCCGCTTTCAGGAAATTGCAGCCGTTATGGCAGTTTCCGATAAGGAGGATGCATCCCATGAAATGTAAACTTACTCCCGGATTATCCTCCGGTGACTGGAACGAATTTTGCAGCCGTTTCCATTTCCCTCCGGATGACCTGCCTCATATTCAGGCAATTTATACGGCACTTCTTCCCCTGGTTGAATCCTATGCGTATTACTCTCTGGCTCAGGATTTAGACGGGGTTTCTCTGCCTCACTATGCCTATGGGTTTGTGACGCTTGGAAACGGAGTGGATGAACTGTCGGAATTATATCTGAACCATGAACAGATCCAGGAGGCTTACATTGTGGACTGCATCAGCCTGATGCTTTTGTCAAAGGCTTATGAAGAGTTTGCACATGTGGTAGAACGTCAGAGCCGCCTGTATCTTGCAGAATTATCTTTTCTGGGAGATACCTATTCCCTTGACCTGCTCCCACAGATTTATGGGCGGCTTGCCCCGGATGGCATCCAGCTTACCGAGGGGCAGATGCTCCGGCCGCTTAAGACAGCAACGCTGATCCTGCATCTGGATACAACAACACACGCCAATCTCAAGCAATTGTGTAATACGTGCGCAACCTGCCGGAATTTTTCCTGCCCGTCGAGAAAGGTCACGGCTCCGCATTTGCCGCATACTTATGGGGCCATGCAGATATTCCATACAAAATAATTATTTTTCAATAGATAAGTCAGCATTTTACCGTGCTTTTTTCAAAAGTTCTTCCGCTGTAATACCAAACAATTTCTTAGTTTGTTATCCTTTATTATTTTTGAAAACCATTATAAGTCCAACAATTCCAACAATTATCCCAATAAGAGCAAACGGGAAATCGCTAAAACTTGCCAATACAGTTCGATTCATTTCTGCGCCACTTGCACTTAAGAGTATTCCAAATAGAATAACTGCTATACCCTTTAACTTGCTATCCTTCATTTTGTTTACCTCCATAACCTTCCAGTTTATCGCCGCTTCCGTGTACCACCAGTGCATCATAATAAATATACTGTCCCAATAGACGCAGACCAGCAGGTGAGCTTTCCCTTATATTGTATCTTCCATATAGATTTACGAACTCTGATAAGGGCAAATACAAGGGTGCAGGACATCTAGTAGATGTCCGCTTTGCACCGACCGAAGCGGCAGCGGCGACAAAAAAATTTTATAAAATAGTATAACACAAAATGAAACCGATATGGTGAACTGATTAAAATGCTTCTGTTTTTTATAACTGATGATTGAAGAAATATAAACAAAAGCAAGGGGGTTGAGAGTAACCTCGAATCTGAAAACCTTATCTTTACAAGTTTGAGGTTTCGAATGATTATTAAGATAAAAAGATGTAAATAACATAATATTAGCAGTTGACTTTAACATTATTAAATGATAATATCAATAATATTAAAGAAAGGGGTTGGTAATGAGACGAAAAGCGCAAGAATGGATATACAATTTAAGTGATGAAGATATCACATTTATAAAAAATTTTGTTATGTCATCTGGCTCTTTAAAAGAGGTTGCAAAATTGTATCATATAACATATCCTACCGTGCGATTGAGACTTGATCGACTTATACAAAAAATGCAAATGAATGATCAAATAGAAAATGACGCTTATATTTCATTAATTAAAAAAATGGTAATAGATGATCAACTTGATTTTGACACAGCAAAAATATTGATAAAAAAATACAGAGAGCAAAAAGGAGAATAAATGAAATTTTCTACAATTTTATTCATCGTAATAATAATGGCATTAACCATTATTTGTGTACGTTTTTTAGAATCATATTTAAATAAAAAAAGAAGAACAACTACCGTATCATTAACACCAATTATTTTTCTTGTTCTTTCAATCGTATTAATTATAGTGTATCTTAATTTTGAACCAGAAAGTTTTGAACGCGTTGAGAAGCAGGGGTTATTGACACTCTCATATAGTTTCGTTTCCAAAAATCAGATGTCTATAAAGGATAAGATACATAATTGTATCATTATCTTTATACTTACAAATATTCCTACTGTTATATCAATTTATAATCGGATAAAAAGAAATAGAACGATTACGCGCAAAAAGAAAATAAATGAAATGAAATTGCGGGAATTATAATGTTCATCTCTATATATTATATATAGTTGTGATAAATTTTTTAAAAGATGGAGGTCTTTCAATGAAAGTCAAAAAAATTATTAAAAAAGTAATTGCAGCATCAATGTCGTTGGCTCTAGTACATACAACTATAGCTCCAATACCTGTTTTTGCAGCCGAAAGCAATAAACAGTTCTCGGAAGAGACAGTTATAACAACTGAAAATGTTTATGATGTCCTATCGTATTTGGACATAGACGAAAATAACCTTGAAGTAAACCAAGAAGCTAGCTATGCAACTGTTACAGTTGGAGAACTGAAAGAAGCAATAGACTCAGCGAAAAAATATCAAAAAGAAGTTGAAAAAGACTCAACTATAAATATAGAAGACATTTCGTCTTCACCACAATCGACTCGTGCTACTTATAGTAAAACATTAAGTAGTGATTTGGTGGTTGGTTCAGCTACAATTACATTTAATGCCGTTGGATATTATAGTGGAAAGCACTGGACAAATGCAAGTGCTTCTAATGCAAGCGTAGATTCTGATTTTGTTATATATACATATAAACTTTCTGGACAAAGTAACAAAACCACATGTACTTCCTCCTGTATTACCTTAAAATGTTCTGGAAATCTTGATACTTATGTTGGAGTTGGAAATGTAGGAATCGTAAAGATTACATCGCAAACTTATTCGAGTAAAACCAATTTCTATGCTTCAAGTTATTTATAATAATGAAAAAAAGATATATAGTGATACTCGTTTTGCTTATACTGATCTTACTCTATAATAGATATGGATCTGGTGTCTAAAATCATTTAAGTGCACAGGTAGACAGTATTTCAATTGAGGCAGTATGAAAATACAAAAAGCAATACCGTGTAGGCGGTTTGCCAAAGTTAGTTTTAAAAAATAACCGGTCTTTGGTAGGGGCGGTTATTTTTTATGGTTAGAAAAGATCATTACGATCAGATTGATAATAGCAACAATCAGTATGCAAAACTGAAAATATTGTTCCCCACATTATTTCTATGATGGCAATTACCGACAACAACTTTGTATACATTCTTTACTCCTCGCTTTCTTTTACTAATTTATACCCAATTGAGCAAATTGTTCTTGGTTCCCCCTTCTCGCAGAGTTATATAGCCTTTTCCCATTAACTTTTTAAGCCTATCATGCACACATGACTTTGATTTTGTGTTTACTCCTTTACAGATTTCTTGAAAAGATGGAGAAATTAAATTTTCTCCCATTTGCTACCTCCCTATATGCCTATATAATAAAACATGCGTTCGATTATATCAAATAAAAATTATTGCCAAACCATCCTCAACTGTCCGACCTGCTCCTCCACAATCCGCCCCAACCTCTGCTTCATGACTCTCTGCACAATCCGCCGCCTCCGGTAAAAACAATTCCGGCTGATTTGGAAAATTCCGTAGTGCACATTCACTTTATTTCTTGTGTATTTTTGTGTATTTTAGTTGACTTTTGTGTAATATTGTGTATGATATAATTAAAGGAGGTACATAATGAATCCAAGGCAACAAACGATTAAACAACTCAGTGCTTCCAAATAGGAGGGTTACTATGAAATATATTTATACAGCTTTGTTTACACCTATCGAGGACGGATCTGGATACTACGCAAAAGTCCCTGATCTTCCTGGATGCATCACTACTGGCAATAGTCTTTCTGATGCAATTGACCAAATTACCGATGCAATGAGCGCATGGCTTGTTGTTGCAGAGGATGAAGGCGAACCGATTGCTCCTCCATCACCACAGGAAAAATTAAGTGTTGATGCCGGCACAATCTGTTCCCTGATTTCCGCAGATACCATTGAATATCGTGCCCAGACAGATACTCGCGCCGTTCGAAAAAATGTTTCTCTTCCAAGTTGGATGGTACGTCTTGCTGACAAGCGCGGAATCAACTGCTCACAAGTCCTTCAGGATGCCTTACGAACACTTCTTGATAACTCCACTATCGCACATACTCATTAACATTATCCCTTAAAAACCAGTTATCTATATGGGTAACTGGTTTTTTCATAAAACAAAAACTGCCTCTCCATCAACCATAACACGGTTATTTATTGTCTTGAAATCTGGAGCATTCCTGCCTATAACCATAAATATAAAAACGAGCAGCAAAACCGGATTTACACCAGTCTGCTACTCGTTTGATGATTATAATATTTTCTTTTCTTGTGCCATTGCAACCAGTTATCGGACAAATGGCAGGAACGTAATGCTATACTTTATTTTCCAAACCGGCTGATTTCTTTCGCATATGATATTTCCGTTTTTCCTCATACATTTTCTCATCCATATGCATTAAAAAAGTTTCTGCATCATCTTCTGTCCCAAATTCCGTGTATCCCATGGAAACACTTAAATGAAACGGTTCTATCCCGGATTCATTAAACCGGGACAGATTATGGTTAATCTCCTCCATTGTCGCTAAGACACGCTCCGTATCAACACCTGACAGCAGCACAATAAACTCATCTCCCGCATACCGGATTGCCATACCATCATCCGGTATGGATCTGATGAGTATATTTCCCAACGTACAAATAGCCTTATCGCCCGTACTATGACCTAAATTGTCATTAATACACTTGAAATCGTTTACATCCATCATGATTCCATATAAGGATTTATGGCTTGCAATTTTCTTTTCCGCAAGCACCGCATTAAAATATCTCCGGTTATATAATCCGGAAAGCTCATCCATATACAAACTCTCTGCGTATGACTGCATCTGCACAAATATCAATGCGACCGCAACCAGCACCCATGATGATGTAATTCCATAAAAAAGGAACTGGAGAACTACACCTGCAAAACAAGGACCAACGAAATAGATCACCGGGAAAAAATTCAGGTTAACCCCTTGTTTTTTGGAATGATACACCAGATAGATACTGTAAGCAAAATATATGACAAGCGAAATATATCCCACCAGCACACCGGCAGTTCTCTGATATACATTCTCCCCGGATATTTTAAACATAATCCCTGTTCCAAACAGATTACATAAAACCATAATTACTTCTACCAGCCAGGGAAATATCTCCACTCCTGCTTTTTGAACCATTCTTTTATAATTTCGATAGATACGCAATTCCACGTACATACACCAAAGCATACCCATACTGACTGTCCCTATAAAGCATATGCTGTTAGAGATATAATTAATCTGCCGGCTGCCAGTAAACTGTTTTCCATCTACGAGAAAAGCAATGGTTTCAGACAATGCCCCCACTAAATTTACGATTGCTATTCCATCATATATTTTATCTCCCACATGAAGGCTCTCTCTGTTCTTTCGTCTGCAAAACAAAAGGAACCACATCATTAACACGGTCAATCCGTTTGCCATTAATATTTCTTCTAAAACGATGATTGTTATCCCCTCCATCATTCACAGTATGAACTCATTTTTACTAAAATGAGCTCTATCATTATACCAAATTAAAATCGGTTTTTGTCTTTTTCGACATGAACTACAGTTTTTTTAACGTGAACGATGATTTTTTATGTTTCATCATTTTTCACAACCTACTGCAACTGTGAAAAACCCACGGCTTACAAAGTTAACGGTCTTTGTATCGGAATCATAATAAGATCCCGGTATCTTAACTGCTGCACCGTATTTATCAATTTTATATGCAAAAATCTTTTTGTCTTTTTCCTTTTTCGAAGCATTATAGGAAACAGCGACCCTGATCCGTCCCTTTTTCAGGACAGACGACTGCTTTTTCTTTATTCCTGTGACGGAAAAATCATAAACCGGACGTTTTCCAATAATTTTCCCTGCCCTGGCAGAAAGATTTTTCTTGTCAGCCTGTTTCATTTTGATAACCACAGCTGTATTCATTTCTTTCTTTAATTCTTTTAATGCCTTCGAATCAAAGGTAAGATTTACATTGCCACCATTGACCTTCAATTCTTTTACATTCTTTTTGACAAGTAAATTTACCGCCTGCCCGTCCATTTCAAGATGCAGATTCTTCCAGTTTCCGGCTTTTGCCGTATCAAAAGTTATTTCAACAGACAGGTCTTTTATCCTGCCACCCTGTTCTTTTTCTGCCTTTGTAATTTCTTTTTTCAAAACTGCTGCAATATTCTTCACTTTGACCGTATTATTTTTAACTGCAGTTTTTGCTTTGACATTAATATCCTTAACAGAAACGGACGTATCTGCTGCGGGTGGCGGTGTCACATTCCCCGGTTCTTCTTTTGCATGATCCGGTGCCGGTAATGTGCCGGAATCCGGTGAAACATTGCCAGATGATCCGTCCGTGCTTCCACCGGCATTTTCACCGGAACCTCCGCCGGAACTGCCTCCGGAACTTCCACCAGAACTTCCGCCAGAACCTCCACTTGAACCGCCTCCGGATATTCCGCCGGAACTTCCACCAGAACCGCCCCCGGTCTGGGAATGATCTGCCGTTACACGGACCTGACAATCTGCCTTACTTCCTGTATAGTTGCCATTCCCATTATAACATGCGGTGAACGTATATGTTTTCGTTTCATTCGGAAGCGTTGCCATCCAGTGATCCGTTCCCTTTTCTTCTAATGTGATCCCGGAAACATCACAGGTTACTTTTATCCCAGCATCTTCCGGAATCCCCTGTCTGCTAAGCTGTAATTCTACTGTCCCCGCACCTTTGACCGTATCGTTTTTTGCAGTCAGCTGCATGCTGGTGGAAGCCTTTTCGATTTCCAAAACAGCCTCCCCGTATGTTGGAATAAAAGATGCCTTTTCCGCTTTAAAATAAATCTTATACCGGCCTGCTTCTGTGTAAAACGGCATCTCCGTTTGTGTATACGATCCGTTTTCTGTCAAACTGTAACTGATTTGTACACCATCTTCCTGTTTGATATCAAATGTATGGGGTTTTCCATCATAAGTTACGCGGACAGGTACGGTTTGTATTTCCGGCATCTCACTGTTTTTCCGGTAATAATAAGTGATCTCCTGGCGATCCTCTGTGATGTTTATTTCTCCCTGATTTCCACTGTTTCCTACACATGTATATCCATATAAATCCGGACTTCTTAACGTATACACAGAATTCTTTGGTACATATACTGTCGCGGGTGCCGTATCAGGCACTGTTGTTTCGGTTCCGTCTTCGTTTTGCAGCATATAACGAATCGTTACGGTACTCCACGCCTGTCCTGCCGTCTGATTGTCAGCCAGAATTTTCCCAGTGTCCTCATCTATGATCTTTCCTTCCAGTCTGTCTCCGGAAACCAGACCAGTTACCGCAGGAAGTGTAACAGAAAGGGACTCTCTGGCAGCATCCGGATCATACCAGTTACTGTGTGGTGGAACGGTATATGTTTCTTCTTTTTCATATTTGACTGTATGGTCTGCTCCAATAATGCGGAAAGTAATCTTCAAATGCTGTTTGGCATCCACTATATTTTGTACGACTGTACGGAATTCCAGATCCTTTCCATTTGCTTTTGTGATATTTGTCTCATCGATCCGGTATTGGTCACTATCCCTGTCAAGTGTTCCTGTCCTGGTATGTGGAATTGTAATTTCAGGATCGCACACATAAACAGATGCCTGCCTGCTGACATAATCACGGTTATTTAATCTCCGCGCCAGTTCCATTTTGCACACTTCACAGAAAGGATTCCCAAGATCCCGCATCATGCAGACGCGGCTCGGTGCAAATACCGTTTCTGTTCCTGCTGCCGTTATTCCGATTCCACGGAACCCAAGCATCTTACGCCATTTAATCTTATCCGAATCCGATGTGTCGGAAATATTTTCTCCCTGCATCTTTTTATCATATTCATCGCCTAATCTTCCGATGCTGTGGGAAATTTCATGGGTCATGACATCCCCCTGCTCATTCTCATCCGAATTTGCCGAAAAAGAAAAGAGTGCATTGGAAGAAGAACCAATATTCGCAGTCGTATTACAAATGATATGGATGGTTCCAACGGCTGCACCGGTATCCAGATATCTGCTCTCCAGCTCTTCCCTCAGTGCCCTGGCTTTATCTTCCCCGTCCTTTGCAAAATAGCAGGATTTTCCGAATGCCTGCACATGAAAATATGTGTCCGGGTTCGACTCCCCATACATCACGCCCACACCAGTTTCACTGGATACCGTCTGTACTGCATAAATATTGATCCTGTCGGAATACTCTTTATAAGGAGACCACTTTAGCAGCCCCTGTGCTTTTGCCGTTGCATCCTTCAAAAATTGTTCCTGTTGTTCCTGGGTATAGCCCTCACCCATGATAACAATCACAAAATTTTCCTTATCATCACCTGTCTTGTGAATGGCATAAACGGAAGCTGCCGTTGTCTGGTCTGCCGCTGTCTGGTCTGCCATCACAGGATATGGAAACACCAGGGAAAGCAATAATATCAGGCTAAGTACGATTGCCTCAAACCGTTTTCCACCCTTCTTTTTTACATTCGTCATATCATCCTCCGTACTTTACATTACCAGAAATACTGGTGCTTTCCCTATTCTTCCCACAGACAAACTCCCGGGAAACCATCTGCCGTAAGGCTTCTTAAAGCACGATTACCGCAGCATCAAACCCCTCTACATTTCCATCAAAGGTGTTTTCGGTAAGCAGATTGTACTTCTGCGTGTACTCATTAAATTTTTTTGCACTGCTGCTGCAGTTAAAAATCATGGCAATGGTCTCCTCGCCATTTTTTCTGATCAGGACAACTGTCCCTTCCTCATCTTCTGTGACGCTCCCAGCCAGTTCGCCTTCTACAATGCATGCATGGCTTTTCCGGACCTGAATCAGCCGCTTGTACCATTCATACATCTCTTTGTCCTGGTATTCTTCATCCCAGTACATGCCCCGTCTGCAGTCCGGATCGTTTGCTCCCGGCATCGCATACTCATCTCCATAATAAATCATCGGCATTCCCGGCAGTAACAACTGAAAAGCGGCTGCCAGATGCTGCTTTTTCTTATTGTCGTTACACAGATGTAAAAATCTTGCTGTATCATGGCTGTCGATCAGATTCCACATAAGGGGATAGCAGTTTTTGTGTAAGCGTCCCTTCAAATATCCAAGATTTTGTACGAACTGGCTGACCGTAATCTTTTCGTCTGCAAGCAGATCGATCAGGTTCAGGTAAAATGGATAATTCATGACTGTATCCCATTCATCCCCCTCAAGGAAATCTCCTGCATAATGCCAGATTTCCCCAATGATCAGCATATCTTTCTTCACAGCCTTTACTGCCTTTCTGAAATTCTTCCAGAAGAAATGGCTGATTTCGTCTCCTACATCCAGTCTCCATCCGTCAATATCGCATTCCTTAATCCAGTAGCATGCAACATCCGTAATGTATTTTTCAACTTCAGGATTTTTCAGGTTTAACTTTGGCATTCCGCCATAATAACCAAAACATTTGAAGTTTGGGATCTCTCCCCATTCGCTTTTAAGTGGGAATCCATCAATAAAATACCAGTCCCGGTATTTGGATTTTTCACCATTTTCCAGAATATCCGCAAACGCAAAAAATTCTCTTCCCGTATGATTGTATACCGCATCCAGGACTACCTTCATACCACGCTCATGCGCTTTTTGTACCAGCTCTTTGAGATCCTCTGTTGTTCCAAAGGACGGGTCTATCTGGTAGTAATCCGTGGTATCATACTTATGGCACGAATTTGATTGAAAGATAGGTGTCATATACAGCACATCGATTCCCAGATTCTGAATATCATCCATATGTTCGATGATTCCCCTGAGATTTCCATGCAGGTCATCCATAGGCGTAATCGGTGCTTTATACCACAGTTCTTTGTCTACCGGCTCCGTTGCTGCAAAACGGGATGGGAAAATCTGATACACGACCTTGTTTGCTGCCCACTCCGGCACCTCAAACATCTCTTCCTCCCGAAGGTTCTGCGGACAGTCAAACATTCTGTCCCTGTTTGTAATGCATTCCTTATCAAACTCATAATTTCCATAATATACCTTTTCTCCCTGCGTGTCCGTAAATTCGAAAAAGTAACGCAGACAGATCAAATGCATCTTTATCTGTGCTTCATAATAATCATGAAACTGTGAGACAGCAACCTTCTTCATCGGAACTGTCTTTCTGGTATCCTTACGCTCCATAGGTATATACTTGTCCTCATAGTGAAGGATTACCTCCTTCATATCATCCTTTTTTACCTGCACGCGTATCACAAATAAATCCTTATCAACTGCATAGCTAAACCTTTTATCCATATCATGAAAAATTGCTGAATATTCCATAAAATTTCCCCTTTACACTTGTTGTTTTCCTGTATTTTAACTTACTTTTTTCAACAATTCTAGCACTATATCCACGATATTTTTAACTTTTTCTACTTTTATGCTTTTTTGCGATGATATTACTATTCATATAATTTAAAATGTGCGTTATCAGTTTAAAACCAATAACGCACATTTTCTCATTGCATCCTTTTCCCGCATTTATATATGTCACAAGTCAAATTATAGTTCCTACCTGCGACAACTTTATATGTAAATTCAACATCAATAATTTTTTGCACCGTTTTTAATTTTTATTTTCTGCAACTTTAAATTTCCGGATCATTTCACGCAGATTTTCTGCTTCACTGCTCATCTCCTGACCGGCTGCTGCACATTCTTCAGATGTTGCCGAATTCGTCTGTACGACATCATTGATCTGTTCAATTCCATCATTAATCTGTTGGATTTCTGTTGTCTGTGTCTCTAACGTTTCTGCAATATTTGTGACTTCTTTTGTAATGATCTGGGAATTCTCAGCGACCTCCTGCAATTGTGATGCCGTCTGCCCTGCAATCACCATACCTTTTTCCACGGCTTTCACAGAGGTTTCAATCAATGTTGCGGATTCCTTTGCTGCCTGGGCACTCTGGTCTGCCAGCACATTGACCTGATTCGCTACCACTGCAAATCCCTTTCCTGCCTCCCCTGCTCTTGCAGCCTCAATGGAAGCATTCAATGCAAGCAGATTCGTCTGGGACGCAATTTCATTGATTGTTGCAATGATCTTGTCAATCTCTTTTGATGCCCCGTTGATCTCATTCATGGAATCAACCATATCCCTCATTTTACCATTGCTTTCCAGAATGGCATTTCCAAGTTCGTCTACTCTTCCACTGATTTCTTTTGCGGATTGTGAATTTTTTCCTACCTGTTCAGAAACACCTGCGACTGTTGCGGTCAGTTCTTCTACAACTGCTGCCTGATTTGTTGCTCCATCCGCAAGGTCATTGGAACTTGATGCTACCTGATCTGCGGCACCCGAAACTTCATCTGAAACATGTTGGATTCCCTTTATTGTCTCTGCCATGCTTTCTTCAAACAACATAAAGGAGTTTAGAATTCCAACGAAATCCCCTTTCCACTCTACTTCCGGCTGCACATCAAAATTTCCTTCTGCAAACATCTTCATTGAACGTCCAATATCATCTACATAGCTTCCCAGAATGCGGATGGATTTGCGCATATTGTGTGCCAGTATTCCAATCTCATCATCTGAATGGTAGTCCAGCGTGCTGTGCAGGTTTCCATCTGTTAATTCCTGTGCAACGGCTTCCACTTCACGTAATGGTACTAAAATTGACTCAAGTACTTTTTTGCCTGTTTTTATTGCCAGTTTCCATGCCAAAACCAGACAAATAATAATACACACAATTCCTGCCACTGCAGAAATAACCGTAATTCTGACTGCCTGGCTGCTTACCTCATCGGTCATTTCATCTAATCTTGTTGCAATTTTTACGGCTTTATTTAATGCCGGGGTACAATCATTCAGAATTGAATCAACTGCCTTATCCTTGTCACCGCTTTTGATTTCTTTCATGATGGAATAACCAATGTTTCCCCAGTCTGTAAGGGCAGATGCGTATTCTTCACAATCCGCATCCGGAATAACTCCGGAGTTCTTTAAATTTTTCAGTTGGGTATTAACTTCTGCAAGCAGTCTTTCTACCGTCTGCTCATAACCGTCATAAGAGGATGTATCATTATTTAATGCCATTTCCCTGATATTTCTCGCTGATGAGTTAACATTTATCCTGCAGATTTTCACCGCCCGGTCTGCAACAGTAACATTTTGTACATAATGCATCGTATTGGCAAATAGCATACCTATAACCACAATAGAAAACAGACCTGAGACTAACATCATAATAATGACTTTTCTGTAGCCATAGTTTATCCTTTCCTTCAGATGTAAATTTTCCAAGTTCTTTTTCATCATATTTTTCTTTGACGGCATAGTTTGCTATTTCCTTTCTCTTTTGTTCGATTCTGATATATCAAATTTTTTTCTCAAAGTCAATAAATTTCGGGAACAATTTTATTATTCTATTTTTCACACAAAATGTTGTACCCATCCACCCCGAAAAATACAGCACTTTTACCAATTTTTTCTACAGTTACCTCTCCGATCGAACGTGATGTAATCTGGAATGTCGTGCCGGTGGTTCCCTCGTAAGAGTCATACTAGTACATAACTGAAAATACTATTGTCTGAAACACCCTCTGTTTTCATATATGGCATCAGGTTCTTCCAAAACATTCTCTAATTGTCTTTGAAATATCTGAATCAATAAAATCTTTATGTGCCATGTCATCAAGGATATCACATGTTTTTTCATGGGACAATCCCTTTTTATAAGGTCTGTCTTCCGTAAGAGCCTGATAAATATCAACACATGCCATCATACGTTCCTGCTCATTTAATTCATCAGCGGTTTTTCCAAAAGGATACCCTTTTCCATTTAATTTTTCATGATGGAAAGCCGCCCAATCTCGTATTTCTTCAAAATCATTAACCTCCGATAATATAAGGTATGTATAACCAGCATGATTTTTCATTTTAGAAAATTCATCATCCGTAAGCTTATCCGGTTTTTCCAGAATTTCATTGCCTACCGCCATTTTTCCTATATCATGCAGAGCACCAGCTAAATACATTTTCTGTACAGTGATTGAATCATATCCCATATATTGGGCAAGCATGGATGCTTTTTCAGCTACTCCTATAGAATGTCTGCTTGTAAAAGAAGATTTATAATCTACAATCTTTGCAAAGAAATCTGCAACATCTTTACACATTTCCCAATCAAAAACCAGCTTTTCTCTTGGGATAGCTTCCCATAGCTTAGTTTCAAAAGAATCATCACTTAAACACATAAACGATTCTTTTGTGAATACATGAAGAAAAGCATTAACACATTCCGAATCAAATAGACTATCCTTATTTTGGGAAAGATATTGACACATAAAATCCCAGCTATTATCATCAGAATCAATACTATTTCTTATAATATCAATGATATCTGCAAGATGAATAATCCTTGCGAACAATGGAATTTCATTCCACTTTTTTTGAAAAGGGCCAGTTCCATCGGCATGTTCATGATGATACAAAATCACATTTGTAACATCTGTTTTAAAAGGAAGTTTAGTAATATTTTTTTCACCATATATACAATGGAGATTCGTTTTTTCCTCAGATAAATCTTTTTTTAGGTCAATAACAGAATCCTTTTTAAGCTCCTCAGAAATATATTGTGTCAAAGCATTATCATGCAGTAAAGCACACATGGCTAAATCTT
>ERZ773106.1204-NODE-1204-length-19938-cov-3.787054_pt1 | contig 19938 bp, 23 predicted proteins | sample MGYA00580572_ERZ773106 | MGnify/ENA primary metagenome ERZ773106 (study PRJEB29015, sample SAMEA2737868) | human gut metagenome | biome: human gut; feature: human-associated habitat; material: faeces | place: China | collected 2012 ... | reverse complement strand
AATTATATCTTGAAAATAATGTGCTTGACATTACAAATAAACTTATTCCATTTTCAACATCATATACTAAAACAGATAAGCAACAAAATGGCGATGGTTCGGACGGCGCTCCTTTAAAAGATGATGCAGACATTACTGATTCAGGTCTTACAGGAAGGGAGTATAAATAAATGAATAAAAATTTCATAGTTACAGATGACTATGCTACTGCTGTCGAACTTGCAAAAGTTTTTAATCAGATTCAAACATGTTCCGACTTTTTTTATTTTGTAAACGATTCGACGATTAAGTTTGATAAGTGCAACTTTGATATTAATAAAATACACTACACAAATAGAATTTGTCTGTAATACGAAAAACAATCAGGAAGGAGGGACATACATATAATGAGTAAGAATTATTTATACGCAGAAGATTTGTATGATTTTTTTGTAGAACACGGAAAATCATTTTCATATAATTCTAATGGTAATGAGGATGATGAGCTTGTAATTTTTACACTTGGTAGTATTAGATATGATGATACTATTGATGACAAGCATAAAGAAGGATTATTACCAGTTCATTTGCAAGCTTGCCATATAGATAAAAATCTGAATAAAAGCGAAATTTCCAAAAATAATATGGAAGAAAATATGCCGTCATTTTTTGAACGACCTATTTTGGGATACATTCATAAGGTTGGCGACCAGTATGAATTTTATTCTCATAATATGCATCAAAGCGAAGATGGAGAAACAATATACGACGAAATACCTGTCGGTCATATACCTAGTACATCTGAACTTAAATTAGTATACGACAAAGACAAAGATAAGACTTATCTCGAAGCAGATGGATATATTTATGAGGAATATACAAAGGCTGCTGATATTATAAAAAGAGAACAGGAATGTCCTGTGTCAGTTGAAATAGTTATTAGGTCTATGAGCTATGACGTTACTAATAAGGCGTTAAATATTGAAGATTTTTATTTATCCGGGGTCACACTTTTAGGAAAAGACACTAATGGCAAAGCAGTAGCACCTGGTATGGAAGGTGCTAATTTAAAATTGTCTAGCTTTAATAAAAACGATGATAATTTTGAAAATATTTATAATGAATTATCTGACATGCACAAGAAGTTAGATTATATTCTTTCGCACGTTGATAATAACATAGAAAAATGTGAGGAAGGAGGAAATGAGGACAATATGACAAAATTTGAAGAATTATTACAGAAATATAATAAGACTATTGACGATGTTACCTTTGAATATGCAGATTTAACAGATGAAGAGTTGGAAGCAAAATTTGCAGAAGTATTTGAGGATACAGACGATCAGAATGACAATAGCACCACAGAAGAAGGTTCTAATTTTGAGGAATGCTCAGAAGAACCAGGCTTAGATGAAAATGAAAACACTTCTTCTACAGTGTCAGAGCATTTTGAAAATATTGTACGTACATACGAAATCAGCCATGAAGATGTAAGATATGCATTATACAATCTTTTAGCTTCATACGAAGAGTCAGACAATGAATGGTACTACATTGAAAATGTATATGACGAGTATTTCGTATACTCAAACTGGGATGGAGATAAGCTTTATCGTCAGAATTATATTAAAGATGATGATGCTGTTTCGTTTGACGGAGAAAGAATAGAATTATTCAAAGAATATTTAACAGCAAGCGAAAAAGCTGAATTAGAGTCAATGAGAGCAAACTACTCTTCTATTCAGGAACGTTTATCTGTATATGAAGAAAAAGAGCAAAAAGTGAAAAAAGAAGAACTTATCGCATCTAAAGATTACGAGGCAATAAGAAATTCTGCCGAGTTTGCTGAATTAACAAAAGATATTGAAAAATATTCATTTGATGAATTAGCAAGTAAATGCGATTCTATGTTATTAGCGTTTGCTAAGGCTGGCGGAAAATTTACTTTTGCTGAAGACCCTGATAATAAACATCATAATAGAGTTGGATATTCAGAGCCTGATAACGAATACTTGCCATACGGCGGTATTTTAGAATAATAAAATAACAAATAACTTTATTAGCACATCGAGCCATAAGGTGACTATTCACCGAAAGGCTCTTTTTTTGTGCTCAAAATTAATTTTCTTAGGAGGAAAACAAAATGGCAAGCAATTTTGATAAATACGCTTACACAAAAAATGGCGTTGTAGAAACAAGTGCATTACTTGCTACTACATATGGTCGTCATATTTTAAACCTTGTTTGTGAGTCAGACTTAGAGAACGGATGCGTTGCAAAAGTTGGCGCATATAAAGAGGCTGAAGTTTACAAAGCAGAAGCTCCTGCAATTACAGACGAAATTGTTTTAATTGCAAATCAGGTAAAGATTTACGAAGAATACAACACAAAAATGCAGGAAGAAAGCCAGTACTACATCAAGAAAGGTGAAATCGCTCAGGGTGATGACCTTGATAGACATGATAGATTTGCTCTTTCAAAAGAGTCTTTTGGCGCTGATGCAAATCCAGAGGTTGGTGAATATGTTGGTGTTGAAGCAGGTAAATTCAAGCTTACAACATTAGGAAAATCTGCGCCAGCAAAAGGTACAAGAGGTTTTGTAGCAATCATCGAAGATGTGGCTAAAAACGGTAATTTCAGAATTCATGTTCTTAGAAACATGGCTGTTTAATTATTTTAACGGGAGGAACTATTTTTATGCGTTTACAGTTTAATGAGTATAGTAACGGTCTTCAGTCAGTATTTGGCGAGGCTAATAAATATGCCAACTTCTCTAAGTTATGCATTGATACAGTAAATGGAAAACTCGAAGCTGGTGTTACATTTGCAAAAGCAAACGAAAGCATAGGACGACAGATTAGAGAAATCTACGGATTACCTGAACATCCAACAGATAGAGAAGTTAGAAATGCTTTAAGAAGTAAAGAGAAAAATACAATTGCTTTTGAAATTATTGAAGATACAATCGAGGACACATTGGTTTCTGGATGGAATGAATCTGCATTCTTCAGAATACTTGTAGAGACAAAAAATAATCGTCTTGGACAGAAAAACTCTTTCTATATTCCAGACAAGACAATTATTACAATTTCTAAGATTAATAACGGTCATCACGATATGATCCGTCAGAGACTTGGCGAAGGAACAGAGAGATCTATAGAGACAAGCTCTATTGGAGCAAAAATTTACATGTCATTATCAAGATACTTACAGGGAGTAGAAAGCTGGGTTGATTTAATCCAGAAAATTTCTGAGGCTTTATCTAGATATGTTGATACTATGATGCATACAGCATTTGTATCTGCTGGACAGAGTTTACCTGAAACACAGTGGTATTCTGGCGGAGCTATGGAGGCTGCTTCTCATGATGAATTTGTTAAATTAATTCAGGACGTTGAATTAGCAACAAATTCAACAGCTATGATTGTTGGTACAAAAGTTGCCCTTTCCCAGTTAAGAAAACTTGGAGATGTTCAGTGGATTTCAGAGGATGCAAAGAACGACGTATATAGAATGGGTCGTATCGGTACATTTGAAGGAACGCAGCTTGTTGAATTACCACAGGCATTTGCTTTGAATGATACAACAAAATATCTTGAAGAAGATAAATATATCTACATCTTCCCAAATAACATGGACAAACCTATTAAATTCTATTGGGAGGGAGATACAGAAATTACTGAGGTTACAGATTCTGCAGCACGTCAGGATAAATCTATGGATTATGAAGTACAGGCTACTTGCGGATGCGAGGTCATCACAAATCGTAGATTTGGTACATGGGTAATTTCTTAACATGTTAATAAAATGGGCTACCTGTATGGTAGCCCTTATTTAATATAGGAAACAAAGGAGAGTTTTTATGGCAGCAAGAAAAACAGCCACTACTGCTGCTTCTGAAAAGAATGTAGCGTCAGTAAAAGAGGAGACAAAGACAAAAACATCTACTCCAATTAAAAAATATGAACCTTCTGACCTTGTTTTATGTCGCTCTGTATTCCCTGGAAGATTTTTATATAAAGGTGACAAAACAAAGATGACATATTTATTTGCTCAGAAAGGTGATGTTAATTATATAGAATATCAGGACTTATTGGCATCATTACTTACAAGAAATGGTGCGATTATGGCTCCATATATTGTCATTGATGACGAGGAATTGCTTGAGCAGGCTCATTGGCAGCAGCTCAAAAAATTATACGACAAAACTTTTGTTTTAGATGATATTGAATCAATCATTGAATTGCCAACAATTGATTTCAAAAAGGTATTTAATGAATTACCAGCAGGTTCTAAACGGTCTGTCATGCTTGTAGCGTCAGACATGGTTAAAGATGGTAGATTAGATTCTATTAACAAAGTGAGCATCATTGATGAAGCGTGTGGTACAAATTTAGCCGTAATGTTCAAAGGACTGTAATATAGGGAGGCGTTATTATGACCTCTATTACTTACGATGATATTTATTCTAGATTTTTAGTATCTGTTAATGCATACGAGGTATCTTCAATGCTTGAAGACGATGCTCGTGTATTATTATCAGAATGGTTACATTCAGTAAGAGCTATTCCAAAAGTAAGAAAAATATTTTCAAGTATTGTTTTGGATGGAGAATTACAAAAAATCACCTATGAATTAAAAAATTCATTTACTGCAGATGATGAGGAGACAAACAATGACTTCGTCATCGAAGTGTTTGGTCTTGGTATTGCGTGGAGATGGTCTTCACAAAAATACAAATCAACATTAAATACAAATCAGGTGTATGGTGGCAAAGAAGAAAAATATTACTCACAAGCAAATCACACCGATTCTTTAAAAGAAATGCAAAATGTTTCAAAAATTGATTTGTATAACTTGATTAGCCAGCATGTCACTGCTAATAATTCATATCTAACTCAGGAGGAGTCATAAATGAATACTATTTATGGAAATTTTCCTGAAAAGCAAATTAGCGATTATAAAAAAATTTTACATGGAAAAATTCATTGGCTGCTTCTTTATAAAGAAGAAAAGTATGAATTTCTTGATAATTATTTTAATACGCTTATGTTGCAAATATCTGGCTTGAATAATATTTTTAATAATTCTCCAGAAGTAATAGAATTACTAGCTACATTACAATCTGCTAGAGATATTTCTAATATGGATAATTGTGATTTTAAGCAATACAGAAAACTTATTTTTGATGCTCATTCTTTAGTTGATAGGATAAAGGAATAATTATTATATGGGAAAGTTTGCAATACTTAAATCAATACTATCCTCTTCCGGCTCAACTAATGGTCAAATACGAAAGAATGAATCAGACCAAATCATGGATATTACTTGGAACGAGGATATTCAATCTAAAAAATGCTATATTTATGATTATTTTCATGATGACCAAAAACATAAAATAAAGGGTTACGATCCATCTGTTAGCGAAACTAAAACGCCTATTGACGCTAAGTTTATTATAACACAGTATGGAACTGTATCTAAAGATCAGGTTGAATACCATATACAATTTAGACCGTTTCAAAAATGCCCATTAGATTACTATAAATCTGAGTATGAAGATAAATATTTATGCGAATACCCATTAGGATTATATATTGATATACCTGATGATGAAGGCGTATATAGAAAATGGCTAATTGTATCGTATGATACAGCAAACCAGTTTAGAAAATATAGTGTTTTGCCATGTAATTTCTATTTTACATGGGTTATGAATGGAACTATATATGGAATGTGTGGCACAGCAAGATTACGTAATTCGTACAATTCAGGATTAACAAAATTAGTCCGCTATGTCCGAAAACGGCATAGTGCATCCCTTTGAATTGCTGGAACCTCTATATAATTTTACACTACAACGTAGCTATGAAATAAAAGCAAGCGTGAATGTTTAAAAACGTAAAATGATGTGGAATCAGCAGCTAAGCCTCGAATAGAGGAAAGTCCATCGACTATCGGTTGAAATACCGTTAGGGGCAAGCGCTCCGAAGTGGAGGGAACCTAAACTATCATATATTAATGATAGCATGGTTAATGATATAGTCAGCTCTTATGCGATGAGCATAAGCAAATTTTAATTATTATATCGGTAACAAAGACAGGACAGTGGGTTGCAAACCACTTCTGCTTACTCCTAATAAGCAGATTACTGTCTTTTTTATATTGCAAATTTTTAGGAGAAATTATGAATAAAAAATACCCAAGATATAATGAAATAATATTTACAGAAAAACAAGAAAAAGACATTATAGACATGTATGTTACACAAAGAATGCCAACTACAAAAATTGGTAAAAAATATAACGTCAGTTATAAAACAATATGCCGATTACTTGACCGAAATAATATACCAAGAACAAGTTTATGTAGAAGAAAGTATGGCTTAGATGAGGAATATTTTGACAATATAGATAGTCAAAATAAAGCATATATTCTCGGTTTTTTATCAGCAGATGGATGTAACAATATGGCTAAACAAACAGTATCTATGGCGCTACAAGAAGATGATTATAGTATTTTAGAATCTATACGGATAGAAATGAAAAGTGAAAGACCTCTTGAATATATAGATTATTCTAATAAGCATGATTTCGGGTACACGTATAAAAATCAATATAGATTATTGCTTTTTAGTGCGCATATGTGTGAGTCGTTAAATCGGCTTGGGGTTACACCTTCCAAAAGTCTTTCTTTTAGAATGCCAGATATTAATAAAAATTTATATAGCCATTTTATACGTGGATTGTTTGACGGCGACGGAAGCATCAATAAAACTAGAAGTCTTGTGACTATAACTGGTACAAAATATATATGTGATAAAATTAGTGAAATTTTAAAAAACGAAGGTATAGAATCACATATATCAGATGCGTCAAATAATAATGGCATAACAAAAGTTCTTATTATATCTAAAACATATTCTGTAAATAAATTTTTATCATATATATATCAAGATTCTAATTTAAAATTAAAACGAAAATATGATATTTATGTTTCAAGATATCTAAATAATTAAAACTTGCACAGATTAGCGACCTGTGTGAGAACATAAGGTATGGACGGATTATAGAATCACCACTGTAGAAAACCAAGACCAGATTTGGTTTCCATTGAACAGTATTACAGAAAACATTTATTATATAGATGAAGAATCTTCTGAAAATCAACGATTTATTATATCGCCACCAGTTAAACATCCTAATACATGGAAGGTTTCTAAGCTGGAATCTTTACATCCAATAGGAATATATAAAGTAACATTGTATCAGTCAAAATTTAATCCATTAACAGATATGTTAATAAAACTTCCTGTTGATGCACCAGAAGAAGACAAGATACCATGTTGGGTTGCTGATTATAATAAGTCGTCACTTACACCTACTCCACCGCCTGTAATTGAGAAGGACGACAACAGTGATTATTGTAAAATACAATATTCCGGAAATTCGCCACAGGTAAAAGTTAACGGTGGTTATAAAAAAATATCTGTATTATTTTTTAACAAAAATAACATTCAGATTGATAAGTATTTAGTTGATGAAACATGTTGGAGTTTTAGCATAGACAATATAGACGTATCTGATTTAATTGATATAAAATTAATTTCAGAGGACAGTTTCAACGAAATAAAAATTAAATTTCTCGGAGATGAAACGTATCTTTCAAAGATACTAACAGTAGGTGTAAAAGATACAACTGATACAGTTAAATCAACAGTGCAACTTGAAATTGTATGCTTATAGGAGGGCTTGATATGTTAGAACCGGAAGAAATTCAGGATATCATCAAGCGCTTTAAGGTCAATGGCGAAGATGATAACTGTAGATTTAAAGAAATAATTAAGCAGAGATTACTTAATAATAGGGCTATTATTCATTTTCTGAATTCGCCCAACTTAGACGAAGATTGTCCAGATGATTATTTTGGCGTTGTTATTAAACCGGAATATATGATCCCTCAAACGCAGTCTGAATACAAAAACTTTATATGTTTTGAGACTGCATGGGATGGTTCAATGCCAAGATATGGTTCTGATAAAATGAAACTATCTACTATTACTTTTTACATTTTATGTGAGGAAGAAGGTAATGTAGATAAAGAAACAGGCTTAGCAAGGCATGACCTGTTAGCCGCATTGATAAAACAAGAATTTTCCAATTCTAATTTCTTTGGTTGTAAATTAGAACATACAAAAGATACCCCATCAACAACAGATACTCACTATGCAACGCGTGCAATTGAATTTACAATACACAGTCTTGTGGAAGGTAATATAAAAACATGTGGAGATAGAATGAGAAATATGTCAAATTGTGTAAGATGTTAGGGGTGAAATTTTTGCAAGATGTAGATGAATATACCTTATATTATGGCAAAGATTTTATTGTGTCTAAATATATTCACATAAGACAGCCAATCAATCAAGAAATCTTAGATTACGGAGAATCAAAGTTTTTATCTGCTATAACTAGATTTTGCTATACGCCATCAGATATGAAGTCCGAGCTATATGATAATGGTGGTATAAATTGGCAAGATATGGATGATTATGATTTATTTTTAATATTATATAAAGCTTTTGATCCGGATGATTATTCAATTATTTTTGGCAGGCAGATTTTTTTTAAAGAGTTAGAACTATTTATAAATAATTCTAATGGACAAAAATTTCTTGCATACGAACTTCCTGATGGTCAGCCAAATATGGAAGACGTAATTATAGATAAGCTTATATATATGAGAATCACTACTGCTCTTAGGAGTATGTATAAATTAAAAAGAAATCATGATATTGCGGCAAATAAATATACTATGAAATATTTGATAGATGAAGATAGGCGAAAGAAAAATAAATATAAAAATTCTGATGTCGAATTTGAATCTATTATTATGCCATTAATAATAACCAGTGCTAATACAGTCGAATGCAAGTATAATGCTGATGAATTATTAGATATTGGTTTTTATAGACTAATTACTGATTTAGGTCAGATTTCAAAATCTAAATCAGCTTTAGCACTCATACAAGGTCAATTCTCAGGAATGATAGATACATCAAAAATTGACAAATCCAATTTTAATTGGATGTATGAGTCTTCAAAAAAGCAATTATAAAAAGCAACATGTAGGGTTTATATATGCCCTACTATTTTTTTTGCTCATTTATTCAAGGGAGGAAATAACAATGGCAAACAAAAAACAGCTTATTATGGATAACTGTTTGAGATTGACAGCTTTTGATAAGGCAACAGGTAAGGCAAAATTTATGCTTACAGATGTTGAGGATTTTGCAACTGCTGTTGAAGTAGCTAACAGCAAGGAGATTGCAGATCATAACGGAACTACAGTTGCTACAATTGAGTCTGGTAAATCTGCTTCCATTTCTGGTAACGCTTCTTTTGTTAACTTTGGATTACTTGCAGCTCAGGCTGGTGGAGATCTTCAGGAAGCTACAGATGTAAAAACAATCGTTACACCTTATTATCAGACATTTGATGCTGCTGATGCAGTAGGTGGAAAAATCAATCTCGATTTTGAGCCTGTAGGTGAAACAGGTAATGAAATTAAATTTATTTATGAGTTAAACGACGATGGAACATTAGGAAAGGATTATGCTCAGGCAGCAGCAAAAACTACTACAGAATTTGCAGTAGCAGATAAGCAGATTGAGCTTCCAGAAAATGTTACATCTGGTATGTTCGCAGTGTTCTACGATTATGCAGGAAAGAAAACAATGCTTATTGATAATGAAGCTGATAAATTCGGTGGAGTATATATTATCAAGGCTGATGTGCTTTGCCGCGACATCTGTAACGCAGACGTTAAGACTGTTGTAACAGTTCAGAGCAATAACGCAAAACTTGAATCTGCATACGATCTGACTTGGAATAGCGATTCTAAGCATCCATTCAGTTTCAAAGTAAACAAAGACTTCTGCAGCAAGAATGGTAACTTAATGTCTACATATGTTCTTGGTGATGAGGAGTAGATAAATATGTATGGCGGTATAAAAGCCGCCATATTGTATTCATAACGGAGGGACTTGCATGGAAAACAAAAAGCCTAATCATATCTGTAAGGTATGCGGAGTTCCTTATTATGCATGTGATTCGTGCGATAAGCATAAAACTTTTAAGTCTATGTGCGAATCTGAGAATCATTATAATATTTATAATACAGTAGTATTATTTAGCCGCGGACTTTACTCAAAAGAAGAAGCTTGTCGCGCTTTGAACAGCTGTGATTTGTCCGACGTGTTAACCTATAAGGAATCCGTAAGAAATATTATAAATAATATCATGAAAAATGATATTAAAAAAAATAAGAAAAAATCAGTCGCTATTAAAGAATCAGTAAACCTAACAGACGAACCTGTAGTTCATATTGAGGAAAAAGAGGTTAATACCGACGATAATGGCGATAATTTTGATACAGAGGAGTAAATTCTCCTCTGATATGCCGATGTGGCTCAATTGGTAGAGCAGCTGATTTGTAATCAGCAGGTTATCGGTTCGAGTCCGATCATCGGCTTACATAATATTTTCATTCTATGAAGGGAGAACATCTATGTATACTATTCTAATGCTAGATGATAAAAGCTTATGTAAGAGTGTGCAAACAACATTATATCAGCGAGAAAAATTAGTTGACAAAATTCAATTTTTATTTCCTGCTACTTATGAAGATATAAATCTTACTGAATGTGATGTTGTTTTGAAATATGTTACTCCTGATAACACCCCACATTCTGAATATTTAATAAAGGATGAAGAGTTATATAAAGATGATTACTTAAGATGTGTAATGAATGTAGATACAGGTATTACTAAATTTGCCGGAGACATTATACTTCGTATTAGTTTTATTAATATAGACTCTGAAAATGGAGTAACAGAAGAAGTTCTACATACTGGAGAGACTACTATTACTATCACTCCTCTAATTGATTATTTTGAAAAAGTTGGTGATGAGGCATTAGAAGTATTAGATCAGAGAATATTGGAATTGAAGGCTATGATTGAAGCTACAACAATTGCTGTTGAATCAATAGATAAAAATAAGGCTGACAATATTGTTCTTGAGGATAAGACTTTATCTCTAACTGCTAGTGGAAACAAAATTGGTGACTCTGTCAAGATTGGCGAAGAAATTCAGTCAACTGTTGAAGAGGCACTATCAATTAAAGAAGTTGTATAGGAGGATGTGGTATGGCAAGTGAACAGACTAAAGCTATCGCATCTATAATTGCAACAGTGTCTAAGAAAATACCTGATATTGCAATCCAAAATGGTCAATTAATATTCGTTCAGGATTCGCGTATGATTGCTCTAGATATTAGTGACAAACGAGTATTTTACAATGAAATTGTACAACTAGATACAGATGATGATAGAAGAAATTTAGAAGCCCCTGTTAATGGGTCTTTTTATTTTGTTATTACCACTGCTCTGCTTTGGTATTTCAACAATGGATGGGTACAGGTCACATCAAATGAAAGTGGCGATTCTCATCCAGATATTAAATTTATAGACACGGTAATTCCAGAGCTTGGTACATCTTCAACATTATATGTCAATACAGTAAATCAAAATATTACTGTATGGAGCGATGAACTCCAGAAATATATCGAAGTTGCTGATGTAACTTGTTCTATTACACAAGAAGAAATACTTAATTTATTTTAACGAAAGGAATATTTGAAATGGCAGACACAAAAAAGAAATATTTAGACCTTGTCGGCTTAACCAGCTATGATGAAAAGCTTAAAGGTAAAATTGCTGGTTCTTTAACAGAAGCAAAAGAATACGCCGACGGATTAGGAGTTAAATACGATCCTGCTGGTACAGCCGCTACTAAAGTTCAGGAGTTAGCAGATGGTACTGTAAAAACAAATACAGATGCAATAGCAAAATTAAATGCTAACGACACTACGGAAGGCTCTGTTGCCAAAGCAGTTAAAGACGCAAAAGACTCTGTTGATGCAAAAATCGGTTCTTTAGACGACCTTACGACAACAGCAAAAGGAAATGTTGTTGCAGCTGTAAATGAAGTCAAAACAACTGTAGGTGATATGCAGACTGCAGGTGCTGTTACTGTTGAAACAGAAACAACAACAGAAGGCATGGCAAAATCATATACAATTAAACAGGGTGGAGCTACTATTGCAACAATTGACATTCCGAAGGATATGGTTGTTTCTAGCGGTGCAGTCGAAGTAGATCCTAAAGGACTTGAGGCTGGTACTTATTTAGTACTTACTCTTGCAAACGCTACTAGCGATAAAATATATATCAATGTCGGAAAACTTGTTGATATTTATACAGCAAAAGCTAATGCTACTCAGGTTCAGATTGCTATTGATTCCGCAACAAGAGAAATTTCTGCAACGATTGTTGCTGGTTCTGTAACAGCTACTGAATTAGCTACCGACGCTGTTGTAACAGCTAAGATTGCCGATGGAAATGTAACAAAAGCTAAATTATCTGCAGAGGTACAGACTTCTTTAGGTAAGGCTGACACTGCTGTTCAGGCTGCTGATTTAACTGATTTAAAAGCAGATGTATCAGCAAATAAACAGAGTATTGCAGATGTAAAAACATCTTTAGCAGATGGTGGCGCTACAGCTACTGCTATTGCCGACGCTAAGAAAGCAGGTACAGATGCTGCTGCCGCTGTCAGCACACTTGAAAACGGCGCTGTTAAAACAAATACAGATAATATTACTGCGCTTCAGGGCAAAGTTTCAGCATTAGAAGCTGCTGAGCCGGAGACAATTACCGCTGAGGAAATTGCAGCATTGTTTGCGTAATTTCTAAATTATACATTTTGAGGGTAGTTACTACTACCCTCTTTTTCTGTGTATAGGACAATTGGTAGTCCGCTACATTTGGGATGTGGAAGTTGCGTGTTCAAGTCGCGCTACACAGACTTTTATATCGTCGGATGAGAGACGTTAAACCTTATCAAGTGGACTATGCTTCGTAGTCCTAAAATATTAGAAGAATAAATAATAAACGGTTGCTCATATACGTATCATGCATTTGACATTTATTTATTTGAGGGTAAGGCAACATAGGAGAAATCCTATCTGGACAGGAAAGTAAGTAGTGTGTGGTTGCTAATAAATGAATGAGTTAGGAATGAGCATTTGCTGGATGAAGCGTTTAAATTGCAAACAGTGCTATTTGTATTTTTACAATTTGCCGCTTCCAACATTTGGTTCTGTGGTCTAAAGGAATATGACACTACACTTTCAATGTAGTAATGCTGCGTTCGAGTCGCGCCAGAATCATGCACCCATTAGCGTTTTCGGACGGCTACCGTAGAAACAGTACGATGCGTCGTATGCGGCTTGGATGAAAGCTCGGTCTTTGCGGAGGCAATGAGAAAGGTAATAAAAATAATAAGCCTGGTTATGAATGTAGTTATTTAGGAGGGTTATAGAAAATTACATTTATAACCCTTTTTTTTGCAAAAATATAAGGAGGATAAACGGATGAAGTATCACAGCAAGGTAACTAATAGGGATTACGATGTTCAGAATGTTGTTTTTATAGGAAACATTATTCAGGCTGGGTCTTATATAAATGCTGGCGCAGGCGATTGCCTCGTTGATGTTTTGTATGACAAGTCAAAGCCTAAAAATAAGCTTATTTTTGTTTTCGAGAAAAATGATAGGATTCGTGAGCTATTCAAATTATGGAATGACTATAAACTAGATTATTAACGAAAGGCGGTAATCGCTATTAGCAAGAAAAAAGATAAAGTCACCGTAGAAGTTGTTGGCGGTAATGCGTATGGAGTTACTGGCTCTTGTACGCTAATTAGAACAACAGAACATACATATATGTTTGAATGTGGCATGATTCAGGATGGTCATACGCCGTTGGAAACATATAGATTGAATTGTAAGATGTTACAAGGAATTAGACCTCAAGAGCTTGACTATATAATAATTGGTCATTGTCATTGCGACCATATAGGTCTATTGCCAGCTTTATATGCGCGTGGCAAATGTAATGCTAAAATTATTGTTCCACAAAAATCAACACCAATTATAAAAGAAATGTTATTAGATTGTGCATGGATCAATACCAGAGATGCCGAACTTATTAGTTCAAAATCAGAACATTATATAGAGCCACTATTTACTGAAGATGATGTATATGCTGTCTTATCTCACATAGAAGAGATACAGTCCGATGAAATTGTAAAAATATCTGACGAGTTATCTATACGATACAGAAATGCTGGTCACATTTTATTGTCAAAACAGGCTGAAGTTTTTATTTCTGGCGGTTCTCATACGAGGAAAATTTTATTCACATCTGACATTGGAAATATTTCTACGCAGGATAGCAGAATCTTTGTTGAGAATTTCTTCCCTGTGACAACTAGCAACATTGTAATTGCTGAAAGTACGTATGGTCGTAGAGGAAAAGATGTTACTAAAAAGACTTTAAAAGAAGACATTGATAAGATAAAAACTGTTGTCGAGCAATATTGTATTGATGATAAAAACAGGATTTTATTCCCTACATTTTCATTAGACCGTATGCCATATATTTTATGGATTCTATTTTCATTATTTGGTAATGATGAAAATTTTAATGTTCCTGTTCTTATTGATAGTCCATTAGCAAATAGATTATTAGATTGTTATTCAAATATACTTGAAGGCGATGCAAAAGAGAATTTTGATAAAATGATGTCTTGGAAAAACATAAAACGCATTATTAACCCAGAGGATAGCAAAGCAGCGATCAAAGATACCGGAACAAAAATTATATTATCAAGCTCTGGAATGATTTCTGCTGGAAGGTCTGTTCGTTGGGCACAAAGTATATTGCCAAATACAAACGATATTATAGTATTCATAGGATATGCAGGCGAAGACACAATAGCAAATAAAATCAAGCATTCTAAGAAACAAAAAACAATAACAATTAATGGTGTTGTTTGTAAAAATAATTGTCAGATTATAGACCTGCATTCATTCTCATCTCATGCTCAGAATCGAGATTTAATCAATTATTACAAATCAATAAATTGTGACAAGATTTATCTTGTTCATGGAGATGATAAAGCGAGAGCCGAACTCAAAGAGGATTTGGCTACTGCTATTGCTGACTGTTCAAAAACAACTCGTGTTGTGATTGTAAATAAAAGCACAAAAATAAATTTATAGGACAAAAAGGAGAATTTTTATATGATTAATAAAGAAGTTTTAGAGATTCCATTATCAGATTTAGTTGGAGATAGTTCTCTTCCAGATCCTGTTATGTATCAGTATTATAAGAATCTTAAAGATAGACGCATCATCATTAATGACCAGATTGGTTCTGATATTGTTGAAATGGTAATGCTTCCATTATTACAGATGGATAATGACGGAACAGGTAAACCTATTGAGATCGTATTGAATACTGTTGGCGGCTCTCTTTTTGATGGCGCTGCTTTATGTAACATTATTGATGGGCTGAGATGTCCAACAAGCATCACTGTCATGACTTATGCATATTCAATGGGCAGTATTATTTTAATGGCTGGTTACAATAATCCAAATGTCAAGAAAAGATGTTATAAATTCTCAACTGCCCTGATCCACGCTGGCAGAGATTACCTAGAGGGAAACAGTATGTCTGTTAAAGACCAATTCAATTTTTATCAGAAGTTTGAAGAAATTATCAAAGATTATACACTTTCTCATAGTAAAATTACTCCAGAAGAATATGAGAAAATGGAACGTTATGAATTGTATATGACAAGTGACATTATGCTTGAAAAAGGACTTGTAGACGAAATTATCTAATATATTTTTTGTTTTTAGCTTAGAGAGTGTGTTCGCACACTCTCTTATTTTTATGTAGAAAGGAAGTGAGAAAATGGCTGGCAGAGGCAGAGTTTATAATAATTTTTATACTCCTGAATTATGGGAACAAGTAAATAAAGAGAATAAACGTATCATGGAAGACTTTTTAGCAGAATACAAACAGCGCAAGAAAAGTAAGGGCACGATAAATGGATATATGAACGATATACGAATCATCCTTATTTATATATTAAAAGAGCTGGACAACAAATGTATTCTTGATTTAAAAAAGAAAGACTTCCGTGGACTAAGCTTATATTTCACAGAAGAATGTAATATGTCCGCTGCAAGGGTAAATCGCTTAAAGAGTGCTGTAAATAGTATGCTTACTTTCTGCGAAGACGATGATGATTACGAATACGAAATCAATTATGCGAAAAAAGTCCATGGTTTACCAAGGTCTCCGGTTAAGGATAATGACGACGACTTCTTCTTTACGTTTGATGAATTTATAAAGGTTAGAGATATACTTGTTAAACAAGAGAAATGGCAGCTCGCAGTATTATGGAGTCTTGGATTTGATTCGGCAGCTCGTAAAAATGAATTATACCAAGTAAAGAAAGATGGTCTTCTCAGTGGCAATAAAACCAATGTTGTTATTGGAAAGCGCGGCAAAAAATTCCCACTTGTATATTTAGATGATACAAGAGAACTTATAAAAAAATATTTAGAATGGCGCGGCGAGGATAATATTGAATCATTATGGATCAAGGGTGAGGGCGATAACAAAGAGCCTCTTTCTGATTCTAGTGTATTATATGATAGAATTGTTAGTATTTCGAAAATATTATCAGATGTCCGTGGAGAAGAATGTAAAATATTTACACACTCAATGAGACATAGCAGATTAGAATGTTTGTCTCAGGGAACAGACACAAGACTGCTTGATGAAAATGGTAAGCCTAAGAAGTACTCACTTGAGCAAGTTCAAATATTTGCGCATCACAGCGATCCAAGTACAACACAAGGGTATTTGAAAGACCATTCTGAAGACACTATAAACGATATGTTTGGTATAAGCTAGTAAAACCATGGTATTATATCTTTAATATGTTTGTTCTGTTTAAAATAATTTTATATATTTAGGAGAGCGCCACTGCTCTCCTATTTTTGTGGAGAAAAATGAAATTCATATCTTTAGATCAATCAACAAAAAAAACAGGTTGGTGTCTATGGGTTGATGGAAAATATCATTCTCACGGTCTTATAGATTTAAGCAATGAGAAAGATTCTGTAATTAGGTTTCAAAAAATGTCGGCATGTATTTGTCAATTATTAAAAGATAAAAATCCATCGTGTATATGGATTGAAGATACTGCAATGCAATCAAATGCAAAAACGCTAAAAGACCTTGCGCAATTACAAGGCGTTATATTTGGATATTGTATATCAAATGATATAGATTATGGAGTTATTTCACCTAGTAAATGGAGAAATATATTAGAACTGCCATCTGGCAGAGGCATTAAGAGACCTGAATTAAAAAAAAATTCCATAAATTATGTTACTGAAAAATATGGAATTACACCATCTGAAGACGAATGCGAAGCCATCACAATAGGCGCAGCTGTATTAAAAAAATTCGAGGATAAAAAGGAGATTCATAATGAGTGAAGAAAATAAAGTAAATGAAAGTATTGAAGAAAAAATTGTACCTTTGAGAACAGATAAAATTTCATTCGAAGATTTTATAAAAGGATATATAAAATGTACGTCTGTAACTCTCAAAGATAGATATATCAAAGAAAAACTGAAAATTAATAACTACGTTCCGTATGATATCAAACGTACTATGGCTATGAAAGTAGTTGAAACTTCTTATATTCATTATAAAGATGACACAACAGAATTTAAAATAGATTCATGTGAAAAACATTTGTTATATGTGTATTCGGTATTAATGGCTTACACAAATATTGAAATTACAGGCAAAGAAGGTTCCACCGGTTATGATATTCTCAAATCTACTGGATTATGGAAAGAGATATTTAGTCGTATTCCAGAAGACGATTTAAATGAATACGCAATGGTGTTAAATATGGTTCATGATGATTTTGTAGAAAATAATTTAGGAATTAACATGCAGTTACATAAATTTTTAGAGACAACTGCTGCTGCTATTAACAACATTGATGCTGATAGTATTGTTTCTGCTATCTCAATGCTAAGCGGTAATAACACAAAATAAAAAATATAAATTACAAAAATTAAGGCTCATATGTGTCAAAACGTATGGGCTTTTTCTATATAAAGATTGGAGGAGCTAGTATGCCAGCAGGCAAGAAGGGATTTCAAAAAGGTCGGGCTTCTTTTAGTAACAGAGCAAGACGTACTAATAAACAAATTGCAGATGATATTAAAAATGGTATCAAAAATGCAGCAAATATTGCTATGGAAGAAACGGCTCATAAGGCTGTAGAAAAATTTATTGATGATGCTACAAATGAATACATAAGAATTATGAAAGCTTTTTATGCCGACTACCATCCTGAAATATATAAAAGAAATTATACCTTTTTAAATGAAGGTTTAATTGAGAAAATCAATATTTCAACTTCCAGCAGTGTATCTGGTGGTATCCAAATTCATCCAGAGTACATTGAGGACGGTGTATATAAAAATATATTCCAATCTAAAGATGGTAGCTTTAAACCTGGCGATTCATTTCCAGGAACTAATGTATTTGAATATGCTTTTACAGCAGGTATTCATGGCGGATTTAATAATAATGCATTAAATACTCATAAATTTACATCTCCGAACCCTCAAAGACAAATGGATAAATGGGCGGAAAACTATATAAAAGATAAAAAAAATATCTGGGAGACATACCTTGCGGATAATACAGGAGTTGGAGCTGAAAATATTCTTGACTATGATATGTTTTTGTATCCTGTTGAGACACCGTGCGTTCTTGGATTAAACGGAGAGTTATTTTCGGCAGGAAGACTTGATAATATGACATCAGTTCAGGCTTGTGTGAAAGGCATAAAAAGCAATGTACCGGATGATGGGTTCAACATGGCTGTGATATATGACAGCGAAGAAGTTGGCAGTGGTACAAAACAGGGGGCAGGTTCTGTCATAATAAGGAATATTATAGACAGGATATTTAGAAAATTCGGATATGATGAGGAAACTGCAGAGTGTGCACTGGCAGATGCCGTAGGATTGTCGGTGGATGTAGCACACGGAATACATCCGAACATACCGGAAAAAAATGACCCTACCAACAAACTTTTGCTCAATCATGGATTTGGAATAAAGACTTCGGCAGGAGAACGCTATGCAAGTGATCCGGTTGTCATAGGAATTGTTAAAGGCTTGTGTGACAGATATAATATAAAGTGCCAGAGGTTTGTGAACCGTTCAGACATTCCGGGAGGAAGTACATTAGGTACAATAACGGTTGCAAATATTCCTATGAGGATGCTTGATGTGGGTGTACCTGTTCTTGCGATGCATTCTTCAAGGGAGACTATGGGAATATATGACCAAATATATCTGGAGAAAATTTTAGAAAAATTTTTCAGTTATGCGTGATAATAGCTGACAGCCTGTTTGAGGATTTTTGAAATAAACATAAGCTGCGTAGCAGCGGCTGACAGCTTGCTGGCAGGTTTATGAATTTATTAAATGCAAGGCTGAACTGTTACAGATATGTTTATTGTTGTGATTTTGTCTCTTTACAAAGTGGAGTTTGTATTCTAAAATAGAAATAAGTTATTTCTAATGACAAAATGTTTTTAAACATAAGCTGTTGTTGCAAAAACTTATATTTGATAACAGGTTGTTAAGAATAATTAAATCGTTGAAAAGCAATTTTTACAAATAATCACAAAACAAATGGAGGACATACACAATGAAGGAATTTTCACCGATCAAAGAAGGTAAAGTACGCGAGGTTTATGACAATGGCGACAGCCTTATTATTGTTGCTACAGACAGAATATCAGCATTTGATGTTATCTTGAAGAATAAAGTGACAAAAAAGGGCGCAATACTTACACAGATGTCAAAGTTTTGGTTTGATTTCACAAAGGACATTCTTCCAAACCATATGATTTCAGTTGATGTAAAAGATA
>ERZ773106.1201-NODE-1201-length-19995-cov-4.512989_pt1 | contig 19995 bp, 20 predicted proteins | sample MGYA00580572_ERZ773106 | MGnify/ENA primary metagenome ERZ773106 (study PRJEB29015, sample SAMEA2737868) | human gut metagenome | biome: human gut; feature: human-associated habitat; material: faeces | place: China | collected 2012 ... | reverse complement strand
TCGGAGAAGAACTGGTATTGCACACCGTCCGTCAGGATGGCGAGGCGTGCGGTAGGCGTGTTGTGGAAGTAGCGGTGGAGCTGGTCGGCCTTGCCGGAATCAAGGCAGGTCCCGGCGCATTTGGCTTCGATGAGGATGATGACCTCTCCGTCGCGCTTGATAGCGTAATCCACCTTTTCACCCTTTTTAGTACCTACGTCGGCCGTGTACTCGGGACGACGATGCGCGGGTCAAAGGTGTCATAGCCGAGCGCTTGAAGGAACGGCAAGATAAGCGCGTTTTTCGTCGCTTCTTCCGTTACGGATGCGTGTTCCCTCAGTTCTTGGATACGTGTCGCCAGTGCCTTGACCCGATCTGAAAATTCCATGTTTCCCCCATGATGGTTTCGGAAGAGCAGCTTGTCCTCATATTGTTCGCTGCAACTACTCCCTTCTTGGAAAGCAGCAGTGTTCCGGCATCCGTCCTGGCTGCTTTAGCGCAAGTCCGGTCATTTCCTCTACTGGATTTTCAGTTCTAGCTTATCAAAACATCGTTATAGACACAACCATGAAGGGGAAAATTTGGAAAAGGGGTTTTGGGCCACTCTCTTTTTGACAAGAATACATTTTTTATCTAAAATTGTTAATTATGATGAATGAATAAAGCTAGAGGTAAAAAAGTTATGACTGAGGTAGGATACCCCCAAAGTGTAAGGGGGTTCATTATGGATGAAAAAATGAGGCCTATCTTGGAACGGGTCACGGCTGAACATCTTTTTGTAGATGCCAGAAAGAAAGCCGGGATGACCTTCGACAAGTTGGCTAGTGTTGCCTATCCCAGTCAAAAAATTGAATCATCCCGAATGAAAGTGCACCGTTTTTTGAAACCGCAAGTAAACGGATTGCCTAAGAATATGTATTTATATGATTTCATCTTGTTTTGCGAGGCATTGAACGTCGACCCGGTTCGTACCTTGGCCGAGATTCTCAATAAGGTAGAGCACGAGGTACAGACCGAAGAAAAATAAACCTTCACTCGCTATAAACATTAAAATAAGCTACTTCGGTAGCTTTTTTTGTGTCTTTACTCTAGCTATATTAGATAATTTTGTTGACTTAAACTAGCTAATAACGTTAATTCGATTTCAACGGCAGAATACAGAGGGATTCCCGTTCGGTTCATTGACAATCAGCCCCGGTGAAACCCTAGAGCCTAGGCGGGCACGGCGCTTAGGTGCGGGCAGAGGGCACGGTCGGCTTTGACGGCGACCGTGAAAAGGTGTCAAAAGGATAGGAGGGACTATCCAACAAGGGGAGGCGAAAGCCTCCCCATTCAGCTCTACTCCAGAGTAGCAATGTGCCCGGAGATTTTATTCCGGCTCTGTGCCGCTACAGAATTTCAAGGACCTTTACGTCAACCTTAGGGGACTCCATGAAGTCCTTGTCCACCTTGCCGGAGAGACGTACCTTGTTCTGGGGTGTAACGGTTCGGCCCGCGAAAAGTTCGAAATCGATCTCCACGATCATTTCGCCCGTGGTGTCCTTGAAGATGTATTTATCGTCGCTGCCGGCAACACGTTGGGTGATGTTCCCGGTGGGCTTTCACTGCTGCATACATAGCGGATCTATACTGTCCTTCATATTGTTCCAAAGTTCATGTACCACTTAAAGGCAGAAAATAAGATTTCATGATGGAAACGCAGGAGGACAGGCAATGGGAAGTTATTTGGTGATTATTGCTGTGCTGATTATCTTTTTCTGCATCAGGAGAAGAAGGCGAACAGCAGCGGTTGCGTGGCAGATACTAAATCAATGTATCGCATTTTTATCGTGGAAGATGATGAAATCATTGCAAGAACAGTAAAAAGTCATCTGGAAACGATGTCGGACGAATTGAGAAAGAGTACGATATTCCATTAGAAGAAGATTTAAGAAAGAATTTTTCGAGAATCCGAAGACAGACCGGTTACGGAAGTTTTTACAAACTTTTACTTACGAGAGTGGAGAGGATAAAGAACGGACATACTAACAAAAAAGTTGGAGGTATGTCATGAAACCCAAAAATTACACGGATAAATCAGCGATGCTTGTAGGAACGGATGCAGATCCGGTTACCGCAGGACCAAAACATTTTGCGGAGAACACACCGGAACAGGAAAAAGAAAATGCCGCAATCCGGCAGAGCAGTATGTACAACGACAAAAACCGCGCACGCATAGATAACAATCAGTTTTTTGAAACAAGAAGTAATCCTTTGAGCAGCAAGGGGAATTGAGGATTTGCTTGACAAAGGTTCTGTCCGAACATCATAATGAATGATAGAGATATCATGTAAAACAGGACGGAGCATAGTATGAATCAGATTTGCAGGGACATTTTCCGGGCGATTCATGAGGGAAAGTGGCTGAAAATCGAATATCGGAACAAAGCGGATCAGATTACAAAATACTGGATTGGAATCCGTGATCTTGATCCGGCAAAACGTACCCTCAAAGTAGATGGTCTGCACCTCGGAATGTATACACTGGGGGAATATGACAAAATTTTCGTGGATTCCATCCTGTCCACGGAAGTCATTGAAGGAACGTACTGTCCGGAAAACAGGCGGCTGATCGAAGATATCGAGATGCATCCGGAGCGTTATAAAACTATTTTTTCCAGCGCTGCAAATCTGAAAATACTAAATTATCTGGAACTATGTAACCGCATGGATACGACACCTTACATCACCGATTATGATCTGATCCATTATATCGATGGGGATCGTGTGAAAAACGGACGGTATGCACTTAACGATCAGCAGTTTCAGGAGGTCGTGTCAAATTTCCAGTATTCCCTGTCTCACGAAAAGAAAAAGAGCACCAATTTAAGAATTAAGAAACTGGCACTCAATGTATTGAGTATTCACACGGCGAAGGGGCTGTATGTTCTGGCATACCGGAACCTGAACCTTGATGTGAAAAACAGAGTGTTTCAGCCGGATGAAGATATCACAGTCTGCACACAGTTTGGCATTGACGGACAGACAGAAAATGCGCGTAAATTTCTGGATGCGGACGAGTACGAACTGCTGGAAGATTTTGAAAACAATCTGGAAAAAATCAAAGATGCGATTACCGGTCATGGCGGGCAAAAGCCGGTCGTAGATGATATGCCGTATGTGCTGGGGCTTGGGATGGATGTAGTGCTGAATCTGCATGACGAGTACAAAGCCATACTTGATATGTTTGAAAAGCAGCAGGTTACTTATCCAGTCAAAGCCTTCTTCGGGGAATTGTTAGAACGGCCGCGCCGCACCAAGGCGTATCCGATTGCACTGATCAATCAGAACATCAATCTGGATCAGCTGCTGGCGATCAACAACGCCATGAAATATCCGCTTGCCTACATACAGGGGCCACCGGGCACGGGAAAAACAAATACGATCATCAACACGATAATAACGGCGTTTTTTAACAATACGACCGTTTTATTTGCGTCCTACAATAACGTTCCAATCGACAATGTATTTGAGAAACTGACGCATCTTGAGTACCATGGACAGACCATTCCGTTTCCGGTACTGCGGCTTGGAAATATAGACAAAGTTAAAGCTGCAATCAGCTACATCAACCGCCTGCGCAATCAGGTGCAGACCGTAAAAATATATACGTCCACGCTCGATAAGCGCAAGGATGACCGGGTTGACCGTGCAAAACGTCTTTCTGCGAGACTGAAAGAGTATGAGGAAATTCTGGATTTAAAGGAGCGGAAAGAGACACTTTCGCATCTGATGGAATATCAGGAACATATCAAAAATGCCATGAACCTGCTCCCGTTTCAGATGGATCTGCAGGGATACCAGATGCAGAGGCTCGATCAGAGAATCCACCAGATTGGCGAAATTTCCGATTCGGATGCCCTGCAGCTTCTCGACCGCAACGAAGAAGAATTTTATCAGTATTTATTTTATACGTCTGCGCGTTATATCAAGACACTCGAAGAACCCAAATATCAGGAACTGCGGGAGATTTTAGATTCTGGAGAAAATCCAGAGACACAGGCGCGGGCATTCAACAAATACATGCAGAAATCCGAAAATGTAAAGAAGCTGCAGCGTGTTTTTCCGGTTATTATCACTACCTGCATATCGGCACATAAGATCGGGGAACCGGAGCCGCTGTTTGACATGACCATTATGGACGAGGCCAGCCAGTGCAATGTTGCGATCTCTCTTGTCCCGATTATCCGTGGAGAGAAACTGATGCTTGTGGGAGATCCGCAGCAGCTGAATCCGGTTATTCTGCTCGGAGAACTGATCAACCGCAAGCTGCGACGGCGGTATCATGTGGCAGAGGAATATGATTACAGAAAGAATTCGATTTACAAAACGTATCTGGCATGTGATGCGGTGAGTGATGAAGTGCTTTTGCGCAGCCATTACCGCTGCAACAGAAAAATTATTGGATTTAACAATAAAAAATATTACAATTCCAAATTGCAGATCTGTTCAAAAAGCAAAGAGCCGGAGCCGCTTGTCTATGTAGATGTAAAAAGCGATCGTGCCGAGATCAAAAATACATCTCCGGCGGAAGCAGACGAGGTCATTGCATACGCGAAGCAGAACACGGACAAAAGTATCGCGGTGATCACACCGTTTGTAAACCAGCGGGCACTGATCGAGCAGGCGATCAAAGAAAACCACCTCGAAAATTTAGTCTGTGGAACGGTGCATGCTTTTCTGGGAGATGAAAAGGATGTGGTGCTTTTTTCCACGGCACTGTCCGACCGCACCAATGTCGGTACCTATCAGTGGCTGAAAAACAATAAGGAACTGATCAATGTTGCAACCTCACGGGCGAAAGACAAACTTGTTCTGCTCGCAGACAGCAAAGAACTGGAGCGTCTGCATGCAGGACAGGCAGACGATGATCTTTATGAACTTGCGCAGTACATCAAAACCAACGGGAAGTCAGAGATCACGGAAAAACATATCAGTTCCCGTGCACTTGGCATCCAGCCGTTTTCTACCGCTACCGAAAATGCATTTCTCGAAAACCTGACGCATGCGCTCGAAAATATCTGGCTTTCCCAGAGTAAGTATGTGATCCACAAAGAAGTTGCCATATCGCAGGTGTTTCAGGACAACATGACATATGATGATCTGTTTTATATGGGGCGCTTTGATTTTGTTGTGTACGAAAAACAGGGAAAAAAGGAACTTCCGGTTCTGGCAATCGAACTTGACGGGAAAGAGCATTTTGAGGATGCGGTGGTGCAGGAGCGTGACCGGAAGAAAAATGCCATCTGTCAGGCACACAATATGGAGATTATACGGGTGGAGAATTCTTATGCCAGAAGGTATAATCATATTAAGGGAATTCTGATGGATTATTTTTCGAGGGTGCATTAAAAGAAAAATGCATTTTTGGTTATGAAAATATAGCAAATTCCAAAAATCAGTGCTAAAATATACACAATTCATCCGTGCAGAAATGCGGCCTTCGGGCTTTCACATGACACTTTTTTCGATAGCGTAGGCTTAGCGGTGTTATCATGTTGAAGCGGATGAATTTTTATGTACAGAAAAGGGAAACGTGTCAGTAAGGAGAAACTGGTGAAAAAGCAAAAAGGAATGATCATCACTGCGGCCGTGTTACTTGCAGCCGCCGCAGTCGTAACCGGAAGCCGTCTGATTCGGCATCCGGAAAAATCAAACACAAAAAAGTCTGAGGTTGCGGATCAGGAGAACAGTGAAAAAGAACAGGATCACAGGACTTCAGGGACAGAACTGAGTGAGAAAAAACAAAACATGAACGAACCGGATCATACGCAGAAAGAACAAAGTGTTGAAAATGCGGACCGTACCGGGAAAAGTATCACAGAGAAAGCGTTCTATATTTCCAAAATCCCGGACGATATTTTTGAGAAGATGCAGGGAAAATCATACAAGGCAGATTGTACCGTACCGCGGGAAGATCTCCGCTATCTTCATGTGCTCCACATGGGGTTTGACGGTCAGACAAAAGAGGGAGAACTTGTGGTAAATAAAGCCATTGCAGAGGATGTCCTTGCCATTTTCAGGCAGTTGTATGAGGCAGAATATCCCATTGAAAAAGTCCGGCTGGTGGATGAATACGATGCGGATGATGAGGCATCCATGAGCGATAACAATTCCTCTGCGTTTAATTTTCGTTTCATTTCCCATACGACAACAATCTCAAAACACGGTCTGGGCATGGCAGTCGACATCAATACGCTTTATAACCCCTATGTAAAAACCGTCAACGGAAAGCTGTCGATTGAGCCTGCAAACGCAGAAGCGTATGTTGACCGGAGTGGGGATTTTCCGCATAAGATCGATCACGATGATCTGTGTTACAAGCTTTTTACCCGATATGGATTTACCTGGGGTGGGGACTGGACACATTCGAAGGATTATCAGCATTTTGAAAAAGACTGATGAAAAGTTGTGGGGACATATAGAGAAAAAGATGTAATGTATGGTCCATAAGAACAAACGTGGAGGTCAATCAGAAAAGCAGATGATGGAAAATTTTTCTCTTGACATATTTTGTCAGGAGTCTATAATAGGCAACATAAAGAAAATATTGTTCACCGAAATTCGTTGACGAGAACAGCATCGTATCTTATCGTTATTTTCAGAGAGCCTGTGGGTGGTGCGAACAGGTAGTAGCCGGATATGGATGATCCTCTCTAAGAAGCGGGCTGAAAGCAGATAACTGTGAGTAAACTTCGCCGGTTTCCTCCGTTATGGGATAGCATATGTTGGTATGTGAAGTGTCACAGAGTTTTTCTGTGGAATCAGGGTGGTAACGCGGATTTTATTCGTCCCTTTCCAGAGCAGTATCTGGGAAGGGGCTTTTTTAATGTCTGAATTCGTTTTTCAGTGAACAGACCAAGGAGGAAAAGTTTATGAAAGCACTACAAAAACTCAGCAAATGGTTATCGGACTACACATCAATTGTGGTAATTGCAATTGCGGTAGTAACATTTATCGTTCCGGGAATGATGGGATGGGTAAACCATCAGTTATTTACCGATCCGGTTTCCAATAAGTTTACAAGTCAGTCGATCATCATCGGTATTATTATGTTCAGTATGGGTCTGACACTGACAACGCAGGATTTTAAGATTCTGGCACAGAGACCATTCGATATCTGTGTTGGTGCACTGGCACAGTATCTGATTATGCCGTTTCTGGCATTCGCACTGACGAAAGTGCTGCATCTTCCAGCAGGCATTGCACTGGGACTCATTCTGGTAGGTTGTTGTCCGGGTGGTGTGTCATCCAACATCATGTCGTATCTCTGTGGTGGAGATGTGGCATTTTCCGTAGGAATGACAACCGTATCCACGATTCTTTCCCCGATCATGACACCACTTATGGTTTCTCTTCTGGCAAGCGGAACCAATATTTCCATCAAGGCACTGCCAATGCTTGTTTCCATTGTGGAAACGGTTATTCTTCCGGTAGCACTGGGCTTCCTTTTAAACTATCTGCTGGGGAAAAAGAAAATGTTCAGTGAGTTACAGAAAATTATGCCGGGTGTGGCAGTACTGGGGCTGGCGTGTGTTGTTGGTGGTGTGGTATCTTCCCAGGGCGCGAAGTTCTTCCAGTCCGGAGCTGTAATCTTTGTAGCTGTTTTTCTTCACAATGGACTTGGTTACCTGCTTGGTTATGGAGCAGGAAAACTTGTTGGTATGAATACCGCCAAAAAGAGAACCATTGCCATCGAAGTTGGCATGCAGAATGCGGGACTGGCAACAAACCTTGCCACAACGACCGCACAGTTTTCCGCAACACCGGAGTCTGCGATCATCTGCGCAGTTTCCTGCACCTGGCATTCTATTTCCGGAACACTGCTTGCCGGCATGTTTGCAGCTTATGATAAACACAAACAGAAAAATGCATAAGTTTTTCTATTGACATAGACATGGGAATGATGTAACATAACGGTGTTATCTAACATAACAACGTTATGTTACATTTTTATTTACAGGGAGCGTACCATGGCAGGAAAGAAGATACATGACAGCGAGACGAAGATACACCTGATCCAATGTGCTAAAAAAGAATTTATGGAGAAAGGGTTTGCGGGGGCATCCCTCCGAGGAATCTGCCAGAAGGCGGGTGTGACCACAGGAGCACTGTATTTTTTCTTTCAGGATAAGGACGATCTGTTCTGTGAAGTAGTGGGAAATTTTATGGATCGGCTCAATGAGATTCTGCGAGAGCATTTTTCTTTTGAAGTCAGGGAGATGGAGAGTGGCAAAGCAAAAGAGCATGATGACAGCAGCGATTTTGAAGCAGTCGCACAGGTTGTCCATGAACTGTACACCTACCGGGATGAAGTGCTTTTAGTGCTGACAAAAGCGCAGGGATCAAGCATGGAACGTATGCCGGACCGGTTGGTCGACCAGATGGATGAGCACAATGCATTTATCTGTGAAGCGATGTGCAAAGCTTACCATGTGCCGATGGTGGAACAAAGCGTTGTACACTGGATGTCTCATTCACAGATCGATATGTTTATATTTATGGTAACGCACATTGATGACGAGGAAGAAGCACTGCGGTTTGCGGAAAAAGGTGTAAAATATCTGCTGGCAGGCTGGTACGGACTCGTCAGACCGTAGGCTGTCCGCATGTTTTGACGGAAGTTCGGGAAAAGAAGCACAGATCGTCCGCGTTTGGACAGAAGGTTCAGAAAAGAAGCATGGGTCTTTCGCTTTTTGCGGGAGACCTAAAAAAAGAACCAAAGGTTAGAGGAAACTAATATTAGTATGAAAAGTAAAACTAAAAAAGAAAGGGAGTTTCTATGTCAGAAGAAGAAAAGAAGTTTTTGGAAATTGTAGATTTAAAGAAAGGATTCGGAAGCGGACAGACGCGTCAGGAAGTACTCCGCGGCATGAATTTTTCCGTTGCAAAAGGGGAGTTCTGTGTGCTGTTAGGACCATCCGGTTCCGGAAAATCCACACTGCTCAATATCATTGGCGGGATTGACAACGCTGATTCCGGTTACATCAATATCAACGGCGATAAGTTAGAGGATATGAGTGAGAAAAAGCTGACACAGTACCGCAGAAAGCATCTCGGCTATGTATTCCAGATGTACAATCTGATTGGAAATCTAAACGTGAAGGAAAACATCGAAGTGGGAGCGTATCTGTCAGACAATGCGCTTGATATTGATGATCTGTTACATACGCTCGGACTTTACGAGCACCGCTACAAACTGCCGAACCAGTTGTCCGGAGGCCAGCAGCAGCGTGTTTCCATCGGCCGTGCGATTGTAAAAAATCCGGATATTCTGCTCTGCGATGAGCCAACGGGAGCACTTGACTACAATACCTCCAAGGAGATCTTAAAGCTGATTGAGGAGGTCAACAAAAAATACGGAAATACCATCATTATGGTTACACATAACGAGGCGATCAAAAATATGGCAGACCATGTGATCAAGCTCCGTGACGGTGCGGTGCGCCACAACGACATCAATACAAACAAGGTATGCGCGGAAGATCTGGAATGGTAAGGGGGCTGCTATGAAAAAAATCAAAAATCCCCTGATCAGGAGAATACCGAAAGAACTGATCGGGGACTGGAAAAAATATCTGGTTGTATTCCTGTTTCTTGTGCTCACGATCGGCTTTGTGTCCGGTATGTATGTGGCAAACGAGAGTATGATTACTTCGGCAAACGAAGGCGTGACAAAATACAAACAGGAAGACGGTCATTTTGAGCTAAAAAAACAGGCAGATGCCACCTTGCTTTCGGCAATTGAGACCGGTGAAAAAGCGGATTTTAAGGCACCAAAGACAACATTGTATGAAAACTTTTTCCGAAATGAGGAAGAAGATTATAATAACGACGGGAAAAAGGATGGAACGATCCGCGTATTTGCAAAGACAAAGGATATCAACCTGGCATGTATGCTGCAGGGAAGTTTTCCACAGAAGGCGGATGAAATTGCCATTGACCGTATGCACGCCGACAATGTCGGAATAAAGGTGGGAGATACCGTCACAGTTTCCGGAGAGACTTATAAGGTTGTGGGACTGCTTGCGTATGTCAATTACTCCACCTTACATGAAAAGACCACAGATCTGATGTTTGATGCACTGAAATTTGATGTGGCAATGGTGACACAGGGCGGTTTCGACCGGCTGCACAAGAGTATTCACTATACTTATGCATGGAAATATGAAACGGAGCCTGCGGATGAGGCCGGGGAAAAAACACGCTCTGATAATTTTATGCGTGCATTGCTCACACAGGTGGTTGTTGCGGACAATGAGCTCGAAGATTACACACCGAAATACGGAAATCCGGCGATCAATTTTGCAACCGATGATATGGGATCGGACAAAGCCATGGGCGGTGTGCTGCTGGATATCCTTGTGGTAATCATCGCATTTATCTTTGCCGTGACGATCAGCAATACGATTGCAAAAGAGTCCTCCGCGATCGGAACGTTGCGCGCGTCCGGTTACACGAAGGGAGAGCTGGTGCGGCACTATCTGTCCATGCCGGTTATTGTAACACTGCTGGCTGCGATTGTCGGAAATATACTCGGCTATACGGTGTTTAAAAATATTGTTGTGTCGATGTATTACAACAGTTACAGTCTGCCAACGTATTACACGATCTGGAATCCGGATGCATTCTTTAAGACCACGGTGGTTCCGGTGATCCTGATGCTGGTTGTCAACCTGATTGTGATCGTGCGCATGATGCAGCATACACCACTGCAGTTTCTGCGTCATGACCTGAAAAAGACAAAGAATAAAAAAGCCATGAGTCTGCCGGGATGGAGCTTTTTTGGCCGGTTCCGCCTGCGGATCATGTTCCAGAATGTCACAAATTACCTGATTTTATTTGTCGGTATTTTCTTTATCATGGTCATGCTTGCCATGGCAGTGGGCATGCCGGATACGCTTGATTATTATAAGAGCAACACGGATGGCATGATGTTTGCAAAATACCAGTATGTGCTTAAATCCTATGAAGATGACGATAATAAACGGATTACAACGGAAAACAAAGATGCCGAAAGGTTTGATATGACATCGCTTGTAAAAAAGAGTGAGGCGCTCGATGAGGAGATTTCCGTATATGGAATTGCGGACAACAGCAACTATGTAAAGATCAAAAAGTTAAGTTCGCTCAAGAAAAATGAAGTTTATATTTCCACTTCGTTTGCTGACAAGTATGGACTTACCGTTGGCGATACCGTATCGCTGGATGAAAAGTATGAAAACAAATCTTACAAGTTTAAAGTTGCGGGATTTTATGACAAGTCCCAAAGTCTTGCGCTCTTTATGTCGATTGACAATTACGGGAATGTATTTGATCTGAAGGAAAATGAATTCAGCGGATTCTTATCCGACAGCAGGATTACGGATATTGATGAGGATAACATTGCAACAACCATTACAATCCATGATATCACAAAAATGGCAGATCAGCTTGACCATTCCATGGGTTCTTACATGACATATTTCCAGGTACTGTGTATCCTTCTGGCAGCCGTTATGATCTATCTTCTGACAAAGCTGATCATTGAAAAGAATGAGAATGCAATTTCCATGACAAAAATCCTTGGATACGAAAACAAAGAGATCGCGAGTCTGTATCTGCTTTCGACGAGTATTGTGGTTGTAATCGCGGATCTCATCAGTGTGATTCTTGGAACACTTGTTATGGCCGCGGCATGGCGGATGATGCTCTTTTCCTACAGCGGCTGGTTCACTTTTCGCGTAACACCGATTGGTTATGCAAAAATGTTTGGATTTGTGCTGATCGGATATCTGATTGTTATGGTATTTGATTTCCAGAGAATCAAGAAGATTCCGATGGATCAGGCTTTGAAAAATGTAGAGTAAACAAAGAAAATAAAAAGAACTGGTACTTTGGAGAGGTACATAAAACGCCCCGGTAGTTGTAGCTGCCGGGGCGTTAATTTATGTAGTGTGGGATTACGCCTGCTCACCAAGAGAGGTATTACGCAGTACCGCAAGAATGATGATAGCATATACCCCGCCGATCAGAGCGGTAATTAACTGTGTGACAGAAAATTGAAGCTGCAGGACATGTAACATTGGCTGCATTTTTGCCGGGAGCATATTCGGCAGAATGATAAGAGAAATCAAAATTCCCATAAACAGAGCCTTTAATACAGCGCCAATTACAATGGATACGGGCAAACCGGCTTTTTTACCGAATTTACTGCGGAGCAGGGCAACTGCCAGAACGAGAATGATATTTCCAATCATAATACATGGGAACATTGCAGGAATGGCTGCCATAATCGGGCTTCCGGTGATGAAAAAGGAAGTGATTGGAGTGATCACGCTTAAAATGATGCCACAGGCCAGACCAGCGTATACCGTGGTTAAAATCAGAGCGGCATTGATGATCGGGCCTGTGATGTATACATTCAGGTTTTTGAAAAACTGGCTGACAATGCAGATTGCGAGTAAAATTGCTGTAACGGTGATTTGTCTTGTTTTTAATTTCATAAATTTATCCTCCTAAAATTCGTATCATGGTAATGATACTCTTAAAGGCACTGAAATGCAACGACACGGGGATTTTGTCTTGTGTTACCATAAAAAATGAGGTAGAGTAAAGACAGTGAAAAGATATTTTGCTCCTACAGGGGGATAAAAACTGTCGAATGTTTAGAAAGAGGAGTGTATATGAAAAAGGGGATAGTATTTCTAATTGTATTTTTGATGGTCATCAGTTTCCCGATATGCGGATATGCGAAGGGGAAGGAGAAAATTTATCTGGACTCTTCCTGGAAATATGCGGATCATGCCAGAATTACATCGGGCTATGCCGTTATGTACAAGGCGAAAAAGAACCGGAAGGACATTGTGATTGCAGTCAATGCGGGACATGGGACGAAAGGCGGTTCATCGGTCAAAACGCTGTGTCATCCGGATGGCTCTGCAAAGGTGACCGGAGGAACGACAGCGGCAGGCTCTGTGAAAGCAGTGGCGGTTTCAGATGGAATGGCATTTCGGGACGGAACGGCAGAACGTGATGTGACGATTCGTATGGCACGGATTCTGAAAAAGAAACTGCTGGCAGAGGGGTATGATGTGCTCATGGTCCGGGATGGAAAGGATGCACAGCTGGATAACGTGGCGCGTACCGTCATATGTAACAATGTAGCGGATTGTCATATTGCACTGCATTGGGACAGCGATGGACTTTCTTACGACAAAGGATGCTTTTATGCTTCTGTTCCCGAAAAACTCAAAAAAATGCGTCCGGTTGCATCTTACTGGGAAGAACATGACGCATTGGGGAAATCACTGATCAAAGGGCTGCGTTCCCAAAAGATTAAAATAAACGGAACCGGTGCTACGGAGATTGATCTGACGCAGACTTCGTACAGTACAATTCCTTCCGTTGATATTGAACTGGGCAACCAGTGTTCGGATCATAGTGACAGGAAATTGCAAAAACTTGCGGACGGACTGGTACAGGGGATCAACAAATATGTAAAACATCATATTCATGTAGCACCGTTAAGCAGCCTGTGAGATTAAAAATGGAGGTGACATATGGAAACATGGTATTATGAAGTTGTCAGTATTGATGGAGATTATGCAAATTTGAAGCGGACAGATATCGAAAGTGATGATCTGAAACTTGTGGCACGGGCACTGCTTCCACCGGAAATTATGGAGGGAAGCAGACTCAAATATGAGCTGATGCAGTATGAAATCATAGCGTAGCTATTTGGAAAAGAGGTTTACACAATGGACGTAAGAAAAATGAGAAATGAGAAGCTGGGAGCGCGTGTTGTGGAGGCACTTAATTCCCGCAACATGGAAGCATATTATGTAGAGACAAAAGAAGAGGCCGTAAAGAAAGCACTCGAATTGATCCCGAAGGGCAGCAGTATCAACATGGGCGGTGCAACTTCTGTAAAGGAGTGTGGTCTCTACGATGCCGTTTCCAACGGTGATTATGAATTTTATGACCGGGATAAAGTAAAAACCCCGGAGGAAAAAGAGGAGATTGCGCGGAAAGCATTCAGCTCGGATTATTTTTTGGGCAGTGTCAATGCCATGAGCGAGGATGGCGTATTTATCAATATTGACGGAAACGCCAATCGCGTGGCTGCGTATGCCTATGGACCAAAGCATGTCCTGCTGATTGTGGGTATGAACAAAGTCGTAAAATCCGAGGAAGACGCCCTGCACCGTGCGCGGAATGAGGCGGCACCGATTAATGCACAGCGATTTGGCATTGACACACCATGTTCCAAAAACGGAAGCTGTTTTGACTGTAAAAGTCCACAGTGCATCTGCTGTCAGATTCTGACAACCCGATTCAGCAGGGTCAAAGGACGGTTTCAGATTATTCTGGTGGATGAAAATCTGGGCTTTTAAGAAGAAAGACGGGTTTTCTTGTGATGATTACGGGTATATAGCATTGGCAGTGGTGGCACTGATTCAGCTGATCCGGCAGGTTTGTAAGAAAAATGAATAATAAAGGATAAAAAGTTCTGGGAAACAGATGTTTTCCAGAGCTTTTTTATTTCTGGAAATATTACCTCGCAAAATTTTCAAAGGTCTTTATGCAACCAAGAAATGGCATTTCTGGAAATCAGTATTGCGGTCACGTATGCGTGATAGTTTATGCTGAAAAGTACGGGGAAAGGTAAAGGCCGTAATGAAAAAAGTAAACGAAGTGAGCCGGCTGGCAGGAGTGAGCAAGAGAACTTTGCAGTTTTATGATGATGAAGGACTATTGCCTGCCCAGCGGTCGAAAGACAATTATCGACTGTATGATGATGCTACACTGGAACGTCTCTGGGAGATTCTGGTGTATCGGGCAATGGGGCTTGATCTGAAGGAAATCAAGTATCTTCTGACACTTTCGGAGAAACAACAAAAACAGTATCTGGAAAAGAAAATCCGAGGGCTCAGGCAACAGATCAGACAGCTGAACGGGCAGATGGAATTTATTTCATATGTGCAGCAAAATGGAATGTTACCGGTTCCGACAGAGGAAAACACTGTGGAAAAGACCTATATGGATCATATAGCAGTGTTGAGAAAAATGAAGCAGGATCAAAAAAGGGAGGATGAGGAGAAATGAAAAAGATCTCACAAATGAGAAATGAAAATGGGGGAATAGTGTGCAAATGAAAGAAAAAGTAAAAAAAGAAAAGAAACTAAGGACACCAATACAATTAAATTTGAAAGTGAATATTGGGATAATCGTGACTATAGTTGTGGCAATTTTTATTGCGATTCCACTTTTAAAGGGGAAGGAAGCTTCGAAAAGGGAAGCCCTGCAGATTATCACCGAATCAAGTTTACATAAGATTATTGAAGTGAGCCAGTTATCCACCTATGAATGTGTATATAATGATGTCTGTACCGTTATGGATAAAGAGGATTCTTCAAAAATAGCGTATTATTGTAAATACAATGGAAGGGTGAAGGCAGGAATTGATTTTTCCAAAGTTGATATTGCTGTAAAGGAGCAGGAAGATGGGTTATTGTTGATAACCGTTACATTGCCAGAAGTTACACTGGGAGAGCCGGAAGTGGATATTACTTCTTTGAAGTATATGTTTATGGAAGATTCTGCAGACAATAACACCGTTTCAGGAGAGGCATATGATGCCTGTATTCAGGATATAAAGAAAAAGAGTCAATCGGAAGAACTGATTTATGATACGGCTCAGGAGAACGCAGTGAATATTGTAAAGGGACTGGTGGAACCTTTTATAAAAAGTGTGGAGACATCTGAAAAACAATATGAGGTAAAGATTGTAACAACAGGGGAGTATACAAAATGAAAAAGACAGTGAAAGTATTAGCAATTATTACAATGCTGGGACTGTTCTGCAGCTGTGGTGCAGAAAAAAATATGGCAGATATTACACAGATGCAACCAGAATTGTCACAGATGAAAGCAATCAGTGAACTGGCAACAATGGAATGTTATTATCATAATGTGGCGGAGTATTATAAGGAGGATGCCACTGGGTATCTTCTGTGGAAGAAAGACAGGAGGTTCTGGATCAGTTATGACGGAATTGTTACGCTTGGAATTGATACCTCAGAGCTTGGGCTGGAAGTAAAGGGAGAAAAGGTAAAAATCACGATTCCGGAAGCAAAAGTGTTAAGCTCGAAGCCGGATCCAGATAGTATTACGGCTGACTCTTATTATTATGATAAGAATTCCACAAAAGCAAGTGCGGACGATCAGACGGAGGCATACAAACAGGCAGAAGAAGAGATGGAAAAGAAAGCGGCAAATGATTCTGCACTACTGGTACAGGCACAGCAGCGCGTGCAGTCTCTTCTCGAAGATTACGTGAAAAATATGGGGGAGGTTCTGGGAAAAGAATATACGATTACATGGGATATCAAAGAAAATCATGTGAAGCCGGATACGGCAGAATCGACAGAATAGTAAGCTTTTTACGATGGCTTGGAACAATGTATTCTAAGCCATCAATTTTTATGTAGGTATGCGTTACGGTTGGTAAAAAATTAACATTTGCCTAATTAAACAACAGAAAAATTGATAGAAACGATCAAGATAGACTCTTGAAAAAAGTAAATTTCCTCATAAAAATGTAAAAAATAAATATAATTAGCTCATAAAAATGTAATATTGAAGAAAAAATCGCTCATAAAAATGTAAATCCTTATAAAAATTTGCATGAAAAGGTGTATAATAGATACACTTAAACTGTGGAGGTACACAATATGGGATATTTAGTTCGAAAAGCAGACGCATTTTTGAGGGAGTGGAAGAAAAATCCAGATCGAAAACCTCTGATAATAAAGGGCGCAAGACAGGTCGGAAAAACAGAGACGATCAGAACATTTGCGCGGGAAAATTATAAAAATGTAATTGAGATCAACTTTATTACAGAGCCATCTTATAAAGTTATTGTTGAGGAAGGGTTTTCAGCAGAACATATTATCAAGCTGATCAGCAGGATTGATCCGACGAAACATTTTGAAGAAAACGAAACACTGATTTTTTTTGATGAAATCCAGGATTTCCCGGAGATTGCAACCGCGCTTAAATTTTTTAAAGAAAATGGAAAATACGACGTTATATGTTCTGGATCATTACTTGGGGTGCAGTATCAGCGAATTGCAAGTATCAGTGTGGGGTATAAAACAGATTATCAGATGTATTCCATGGATTTTGAAGAGTTTTTGTGGGCAAAAGGGTATTCGGAAGAAGCAATATCGGATATGCTTTGTCATATGCTTGAAGGAGTTGCTTTTTCCGAAGCAGAGCAAGTGATTTTTTCAAACCTTTTTCTGGAATACTGTATCTTAGGGGGCATGCCTGCGATTGTATCAAGTTATATTGAAAGAGAAACTTTTGAGGGTTCGCTTGATTTGCAGCATCAATTATTGGTAGATTATGAAAATGATATTGTAAAGTATGCACAAGGGCTGGATAAGGCGAAAATTCTGAGTGTATATCGGTCAATTCCAGCACAGCTTGCTAAAGAAAATAAAAAATTTCAATATTCGAAAGTCTCTAAGGGCGGAAGATCTAAGGATTATATGGGATGTGTAGAGTGGTTGAAAGATGCCGGGCTTATTAATGTATGTGAATGTTTGCAATTTCCGGAATTGCCATTAAAAGGAAATGTGGATGAAAGCAAATATAAAGTATATATTTCGGATACCGGATTATTGGTGGCAAGTCTGGACGATGAATCACAAATTGACTTGCGTGCAAATAAAAATCTTGGCATTTATAAAGGTGCGCTTTATGAAAATTTTGCAGCAGAGGCATTGGTAAAGCAGGGATATGGGCTTTATTATTATTCGAAGGATAATTCTACATTAGAAGAAGATTTCTTTATTCGAAGCGCAAATGAACTGATTCCAGTAGAAGTAAAAGCAAATACGAATCGTGCCAAATCTATGCGCCAACTAATAAAAAGTGATACTTATACAGATATTAAGCATGGAATTAAACTCATGGCGGGGAATGTGGGAATCAGTGAGAATATAGTCACGTTTCCGTATTTTTGTACTTTTTTATTAAAAAGGTATATGGGGAAACAAAATCTGTTTCAATAAAGCAAGTGAAAGTCATCTATGGTGAAAACCAGATGAAGCTGGTTACCGAAGAGATTACAAAAATAGGAGCCCGGTCAGACGTTCTTCAAAATAAAGTTCCGGCTGGGAATGGATCTGACCCCAGTCCTGCCTGTGGTCAATCCATTTTTTCGTGATATCCATGGCTGCCAGATAAGCATTTTTAAAAGGCTGTCATCCGACGGTAAAACCGTTTTGCTTTTGGTCATTTTCCGGAGCTGACGGTTGAATCCTTCAATTGCATTGGTGGAATAAATCAACCGTCTTACAGCTTTCAAATCAGCCATCAGTTTTTCGATGTCTTTGTATGAAAAAAACTTCATCGAATTACGGATCTGATAAATGATACACTGCTGTATGCTGTAAAAAGAAAAGTGGAGATAACATTATGATTAAAAACATCGTAAAAGGCAAACAGATTTTTTCAAAAAAAGCAACCCCTGCCACAGAAGCCGACAGGCAGGTAATCACCGATCTCTTAGACACCCTGCGTGCCAACCGGGAAATCTGTGTCGGCATGGCTGCAAATATGATTGGCGTAAACAAAGCAATTATCGTTGTAGCGGCCGGACCGTTTCAGTTTGCAATGGTAAATCCCGTGATAACAAAGAAATCCGGGGAGTATCAGACCGAGGAAAGCTGCCTGTCACTCGACGGAGCCAGAAACTGTACCAGATATAAGGAGATCGAAGTAGATTATCTGGATCAGAATTTTAAACCACAGCACGGAAAATATTCCGACTGGACGGCACAGATCATCCAGCATGAAATTGATCATTGTAACGGAATTATTATTTAATCAGGAAAGGAAAACGATGAACGAGGAAAAGAACGAGACAAGATGGGACAGGCTTCTTGCGGTTCGCACCACTGGCAGAGACGATACAAATGCGGATCAGTATCGTTATCCTTATGAACCTACGCCTTATTCAGTTTTGGAACGTCTGGCAAACAGCGGACTGATTCGAAAGGAAAACACATTGCTCGACTACGGCTGCGGAAAAGGAAGAGTTGATTTTTTTATGTCATATCAAACCAGATGTCAGTCTATCGGTGTCGAATATAACGAGCGAATTTATGAAAAGGCTATGAATAACAAAGAGTCTGCCGTGGCTTCCGGCAGGGTATTATTTGCACTTGCAAATGCGGAGCGGTATACAGTTCCGGAAACGGTGGACCGGATTTATTTTTTTAATCCTTTTTCGCTGGAACTGCTGAAAAAAGTAATTGCCCGGATTTTGAATTCTTATTATGAAAACAGGAGAACAGTAAAGTTGTTTTTCTATTATCCATCCGATGAATACATAGCTTATCTGATGACCGTAGAGGAATTGTTGTTTTCCGATGAAATTGATTGCAGAGATCTGTTTGACGGAAACAATGTACGGGAAAAAATAGTGATATTTGAAATTGCTGTTTAACTGCGTGGTCTGTTCAGAGGGATGGATTTGCGGGGGAGACTGTTCTAAATATAAGGTTTCTCGATGTGACGGAAAAAGGGGACATTCTCTTTCTACAGAAAAATTTACAAGTTAGCTCTGGCGTTGGTTTCAGGTACGTGGAGTAAAGTTGTTCGGTTTACGCAATTCGCTGTGGGTTGTGAGTGCCAGAGCAAGTTGTAAATTTGTTCTTCCGAAAGAAATGTTCCCCTTCTTCCTGTTTGCTGGAGAAAATATAATTGAGAAACATATTTCCGCAAATCCTGTCTGTTGAATAAATATAAAGGCACCAGAACCTGCAGTTAAAGGTGCTCCCGGAAGGTAATGCGTGTAATGAATGTTTACGGTAAAGTGATAAATGTTTGGGAAACTTAACATGCAAATAAGTGAAAATTTCATTGCTGGTATTTTGTGAAACAATCGTTCTATTGAAGCCTTTATATGATCGGGCATTATAA
>ERZ773106.1158-NODE-1158-length-20936-cov-3.905752_pt1 | contig 20936 bp, 18 predicted proteins | sample MGYA00580572_ERZ773106 | MGnify/ENA primary metagenome ERZ773106 (study PRJEB29015, sample SAMEA2737868) | human gut metagenome | biome: human gut; feature: human-associated habitat; material: faeces | place: China | collected 2012 ... | reverse complement strand
TGAAGGCAGACACGGGTTATTGTAGCATAATAAATAAAAGCTTGCAAATTCTTAGGTGAGTGAGAGCAGGCGTTAAAATTGTTTTTCACAGAGTATTATGTTAGAATAATCTGGTTGAATTTTGAAAATATGTAAAACATAGGGAGATAATATGTATCGGCGAAAGAATAAAGGCTGGTTAAAGCATTTGGATTTTATTATTCTGGATCTGCTTTGCCTGCAGGTCTGCTTTGCATTAGCATATTTTAGCAGACATGGTTTTGGAGGAAATCCACATAAAGTTATTTATCAAAATATGATGCTTGTTCTTGTGCTTTTTGAATTTATATATGCATTTTTTTTAGAAGGTTATAAGGATATTTTGAAACGAGGTCATTATGTTGAGTTTGTGTCTGTCGTAAAGCAGGTATGTATACTTGAATTATTTATAAGCTTTTACCTGATCGTTGTAAAAGACGGAGATGATTTTTCAAGAACAGTATTGTTTCTTTTGGGAATTTATCAATTAGGCATAGGGTGGATGACCAGAACGTTATGGAAGCTTCATGTAAAAAAATATCAGACAGAGGAGGGAAATTGCTCTCTGTTATTGATTACAACATCAAAAATGGCAGAAGAAGCATTAAAGAGAATCAGAGAGAATAACTATCAAACTTATAAGTTATCAGGCATTGTTTTTATGGATTGTATAAAACAAGAGAAGCAATACCAAAATATCCGGATTGTTTTGGAAGAAAATATGGCAGAATGGGTATGCAAGAACTGGGTAGACGAGGTGCTCATTGTTTTGCCGAATGACATGTCATTCCCTGCAAAGTATACACGTGAATTTTCTGAGATGGGAATTGTAGTTCATTACACGATTATCCAGGATGGTTTGGCACAAAGTGAAAATCAGACTGCTGAAATGGTATGTGGATATTTAGTGCTTACATCCAGTATCCGAATTGTGAGCAACAAAGAATATTTTATGAAAAGGATGCTTGATATAGCTGGGGGGCTGGTGGGAACCGTCATTACGTTCATACTTATACTTTTTTTGGGACCTATTATTTTTATAAAATCTCCAGGACCGATTTTTTTTAAACAGGAGAGAGTGGGACAAAATGGCAGAAAATTTAATATGTATAAATTCCGGACGATGTATCTGGATGCTGAAGAACGAAAAAAAAATCTTTTGGAGCAAAATCAGATAGCAGATGGTATGATGTTCAAAATGGAGAACGATCCAAGGATTATTGGCAGTAAAATTGATCAGAAAACAGGAGAATATATACCGGGAATTGGAAACTGGATTCGCAAACTAAGCTTAGACGAGTTCCCACAGTTTTTTAATGTTTTAAGGGGAGATATGTCATTAGTGGGGACAAGACCACCTACAGTAGATGAATATGAGAAGTATAAATTGCATCATAAAGCAAGATTGTCGGTAAAGCCTGGTATTACAGGACTTTGGCAGGTCTCAGGAAGAAGTGAAATTACAGATTTCGAAGAAGTAGTCAAACTCGATACAGAATACATTTGTCATTGGAGTATGGCGAATGATATTAAAATATTATTTCGGACAGTTCAGGTTGTGGTATCTGGAAAGGGAAGTATGTAAAAGATGCAGAATATATTTATAATAGGGTCAAAAGGGATACCAGCGGCATATGGTGGGTACGAAACTTTTGTAGATAAATTAACAGAATATCATCGTAATAATGATAAGATAAAGTATCATGTAGCATGTAAGGGAGAGGAGAATAAAGAGTATATATATCATAATGCAAGATGTTTTATGATAAAAGTACCTGATATTGGACCAGCACAAGCTATTTATTATGATGTAGCTGCGTTAAAAGAATGCTGCAGATATATAGAGAAAAAGCAGGTAAAACAGCCTGTTATTTATATATTAGCGTGTCGTATAGGACCATTTATAAGGTACTATGTGACAAAAATACATAAGCTTGGAGGGAAGGTTTATGTCAATCCGGATGGGCATGAATGGATGCGGCAGAAGTGGAATGCTTTTGTGCGAAAATATTGGAAAATATCAGAACAAATGATGGTAAAAAATGCAGATTTATTAATTTGCGACAGTAAAAATATAGAGCAATATATAAAAAAGGAATATGAGAAATATTATCCTAATACCACGTTTATTGCATATGGAACGGAAATAAGAAAGAGTCAGATGTCAGACTCAGATGAAAAATTAGAAAAATGGTATGCAGAGAGAAAAATTCATCCTAAGCAGTATTATCTGGTAGTTGGAAGGTTCGTTCCGGAAAATAATTATGAAGTAATGATAAAAGAATTTATAAAATGCAAATCCGAAAGAGATTTTGTTCTTATCACAAATGTGAATGATAAATTTTTAAAAGAGCTTGAATTTAAAACCGGTTATTCCAGGGATTCCAGAATTAAATTTGCGGGTACAGTATATGACTCAGAAATGTTAATGAAAATTCGGGAAAATGCATATGGATATTTTCATGGTCATGAAGTGGGAGGAACTAATCCAAGTCTTCTGGAAGCTTTGGCGAGCACACAACTTAATTTGCTATTGAATGTAGGATTTAACCGGGAGGTAGCAGAGGACGGCGCAATGTATTGGTCAAAAGAAGAGGGGAATCTTGCCGGCTTGATAGAAAAAGCGGATCATTTAGATCAGTCTGAGATAAATAAATATACAGAAAGAGCAAAAAAAAGAGTGTGTGACAGGTATAGTTGGGAGTATATTTCCGGACAATATGAAAAATTGTTTCTAAAATGAGCGGATAAATGAAAGGAAAAATTTTTGATAAAAAGAGTAATAGCGTTACTTAAACTTAAAATAAAGTGGAAAAAAAGAAATCAACATAATATGACATACTTGACTAATTTATGTGATATAGAACAAATACACGTTGGAAAATATACATATGGACCAATATGTGTTGAAACATTTGGATGTGAGAATACGAAGCTGATAATTGGTCAATTTTGTTCTGTTGCTCAAAACGTCCGTTTTGTTTTGGGGGGAGAGCATAGGCTGGATTGTATTTCTACATATCCATTTCAGGCGAAAGTGCTAAAAAAAGAAGGGGAGACTCAGGCAAAAGGAAATATTATTGTAAATGATGATGTCTGGATCGGTGATTCAGCCCTCATTCTTTCGGGAGTAGAGATTGGACAGGGTGCAGTGATAGCGGCCGGAGCAGTTGTGGCGGAAGATGTTCCGCCATACGCAGTTGTTGGGGGTGTACCCGCCAAGATTATAAAATATCGGTTTAGAGATGATGTGATAAAGGAACTGGTAAAAATTGATTATGCTAAAGTCGACCGGAAATTTATAGAGCGGCATGAAGATATATGGTATAGAAAAGTGATGGACACAGAAAGTGTACATGATTTGTTAAAGGAATTAGACAGATGGCAGAGCAGAAAAATTATGCATTAACAATAGCAATACCTACTTATAATCGTCTGGAAAAATTAAAAATATGTTTAAAACGATTGATGGAACAGAAAAAAATAGAACAAATAGAGATTATTGTTTCAGACAATGCTTCTACGGATGGAACTGGCGAGTACATGACTGAACTTGTGAAGAAGGCAGAGAATATCCGCTATTACAGAAATACAGAGAATGTAGGACCAGATAAAAATTTCCTAAATTGTTTTGATAAGGCTGTAGGTGAGTATGTCCTTTTACTGGGAGATGATGATTTTTTACTTCCGATGGCGGTGGAACATCTTTTGGATACATTGGAAAAAAAACCGGTATTTTTGCATTTGAATACTTCTGGGTTAGTAAGTGAGTCGCCTTTTGTGTATAATGAACCGCGCTGGAAGGAAACAGGGTTAAAGATTTATTCTTCCAGAGAACAATTCCTTGAAGAAACAGGAATTTTTATTACGTTTATGTCCTCTCTTGTATTTAGAACGGAATTGGTAAGAAAAGTAGAACATAAAGAACAATATATTGGAACATATTTTATACAGAGCTATATTGCACTGGCAACCATGCGGGAGCAGGGGATATATATTATTGATACCTATAATTATCTTGCAGCCTCCGGTAATGAAACGGTTGGATATGATCTGTATGAAGTATGGTTTTATAATTATCACAAATTGATATTGCAGGGTGGAAAGAATGGGGGCTTTTCTGAAAAAATATTATCAGATATTTATTATAAAACCACTAAAAATACAGTAAGACAATTTGTGATCCAATTCCGTTGTACATGCAAAAATCAGGCAAACTGGAGAAAGACATATATATGGCCGTGTTTAGAAAAATATCACGATTTAAAAAGAACATTTTGGGTACTTGTAAATTGTCCGGTGGGAATACTTAGATTACTGCATATAGTATGGGTGCGGCTTAGAAAAATAAAGAATGTTTTGCATTAATAAACATAATACAGGGAGTTATTCATGTATAATAAAGTAAGAAAAAATTCGATATACAGTTTACTGAAAGCGTTTTCGCAAGTCGTCTTTCCATTAATAACTTTCCCTTATATCAGCAGAGTGCTACATGCAGAGAATGTAGGAAAAGTGAATTTTGCTAATTCGATTATCAGTTATGTTTCTTTGGCTGCATCATTGGGAATTACAACTTATGCAGTGAGAGAGTGTTCGAAAATAAAAGATGATAAGAAAAAATTAGAGAATATGGTTGGTCAGATTATTTCCCTTAATATGGTTACTACATTTATTGCATATATAGGTCTGGCATTGGCACTGTTAGCTGTAAAACCATTGGAAAATTATCGGGAAATGATCATTATTCTAAGCACAACCGTATTGTTTACAACATTGGGCGCTGACTGGCTGAATACAGCTATGGAGGATTTTAAGTATATTACAGTCCGTACATTCCTTTTTCAGTTAGTTTCCATTGTAGCAATGCTTCTTTTTGTACGGAAACCGGAAGATTATATGCGTTACGCTGCCATTACAGTAGTTGCCTCAAGTGGAGCCAGTATTACAAATATGGTATACAGAAGAAAATTTTGTAAAACGAAACTGACATTGAATATTGACTGGAAGAGACATCTGCCACCAATTCTTTTACTATTTGTAATGCTTCTTGCGCAGACGATCTATTGTAATTCAGATATTACAATACTGGGAATCATAAAAGGAAACTATGAGGTTGGACTATATAGCACATCCGTAAAAATATATAATCTTGTAAATTCTACGATCGCATCCATTGCATGGGTGGTTATGCCGCAGATGACAAAGAATTTTAATGAAGGAAACTACGATGAAATTAATAAACTGTTTCGATATGCATTCAATTTTGTTGTGATCCTTGGACTGCCATGTGTGGTTGGAATCAATATATTGTGTCCGGAGATGATAGAGATTATTGCAGGAAAAGAATATCTGGGAGCGACAGGTTCCCTACATATACTTTCCATTGCATTAGCAATTTCACTTATTGGAGGACTGATTGGAAATGTGCTGCTGCTTCCGGCAATGGAGGAAAAAACATGCCTTATCGCATGTGTGATTTCGGCGATGGCAAATATTATACTGAATCTTTTATTTATTCCAAAGTATGGTATTACTGCTGCCGCAGCTACGACTGCTGTTTCAGAATTAATATCACTCTGTATTGCAATCAGCAGGGTGGATAAGAAAATAAAGCTGATCGCATGCAGGAAAGATTTGGCAGGACCTGCACTTGGAGTGGTGTTGATCATTTTGATCGGAAAAGGTGTTGCAATTGTGACGGAGAACCTTTGGACAAAAACAGTTCTGACAATTTTACTCAGTATATTAGGATATTTTATTGTATTGATTTTAACCCGGAATGAATTTGCAAAAAACATGTCGGAGATATTATTCGGAAAATGCAGACATAAAAAATAGCAATACATGGATTTTTTTGAGGGGGTTGCGTTATGATTTGAGCCATGATATAGTTAATTTATATGTTTACTAGTACGAAAAATAAGGAGATTACAAATGAAAGTAGTATTATTAGCAGGAGGATTAGGAACACGTATAAGTGAAGAATCACAATACAAGCCAAAGCCTATGATTGAAATTGGCGGAAAACCTATCTTGTGGCATATTATGAAGGAATATTCGCATTACGGATTTAATGAGTTTATAGTGTGTGCAGGATATAAGCAGCACGTTATAAAAGAATGGTTTGCAGACTATTTCCTTCACAACAGTGATATTACGTTTGATTATACGAATGGGGACAGAAATGTAATCGTACATGATCAGCATTTAGACAAATGGAAAGTTACTGTGGTTGATACAGGACTTAATACTATGACAGGCGGAAGAATAAAACGCATACAGAAATATGTTGGGAATGAACCGTTTATGATGACATATGGTGATGGTGTATGTGATGTAGATATCAGCAAACTTTTGGAATTTCATAAGGAGCATGGAAAGATTGCTACTTTAACAGCTGTTCTTCAGGAACAGGAAAAGGGAGTCCTGGATATAGATTCCGATAATACAGTTAGAGCATTTAGAGAAAAGAATATGTGCGATGGTGCACCTATTAATGCAGGTTACATGGTGTTGAATCCGGAAATATTTGATTATATTGATGGTGATGATACAGTATTCGAAAAAGAACCACTGGTTAAATTATCAGAACAGGGTGAATTGATGTCATATATGCATAAAGGTTTTTGGCAGTGCATGGATAACAAGAGAGAAAAGGATTTGCTTGAAAAGTTATTAAAGAATGGAAAAGCACCATGGAAGAAATGGGAAGATTAATTATGAGTGGATTATTAGAGTTTTATAAAGATAAAAAAGTTCTCATGACAGGACACACGGGATTCAAAGGTGCTTGGTTGAGTAGAATATTGGTACAGGCCGGAGCTGATGTGACAGGATATTCATTAGAAGCACCAACTAATCCAAATTTATTCGGATTAGCAGATGTTGAAAATCGGATGAAGTCTGTAATTGGAGATATAAGAGACAGAGAACATTTGTTAGAGGTATTTGAAGAAACACAGCCAGAAATCGTCATTCATCTTGCGGCACAGCCAATAGTACGAGATTCTTATAAGAATCCTGTGTATACATACGAGACAAATGTGATGGGAACGGTTAATATTTGTGAGGCAGTCAGATTAAATCCTTGTGTGAAATCATTTTTAAATGTTACTACCGATAAGGTATATAAAAATAATGAGTGGGAATGGGGATATCGAGAGAATGAACCATTGGATGGTTATGATCCTTATTCTAATAGTAAATCATGTTCGGAGTTGGTAACACATAGTTATATCAATTCTTTTTATGGAGATATGGAAGTAGCGGTATCCACAGCAAGAGCAGGTAATGTTATTGGTGGAGGAGATTTCGCCAATGATAGAATTATTCCTGATTGTGTAAGGGCAGCAGAAAAAAGAGCAGATATTATTGTGCGAAATCCGCATTCGACAAGACCATATCAGCATGTCCTTGAACCGTTGAAAATATATCTGATGATTATGAAAGCACAGTACGAGGATAAGGCACTGGCTGGATTTTATAATGTCGGACCAGATGACAGAGATTGTATTACTACCGGACAGCTTGTTGATCTGTTCTGCGAGAAATGGAATGAAAACGAACAAAATGGAAACTGTGTAAAATGGGTGAACAAAGCTGAAGCTAATGCACCGCATGAGGCTAACTTTCTCAAATTGGATTGCTCTAAGATTAAGAGAGTGTTTGGATGGAAACCAAGATGGGGAGTAGAAGAGGCTGTTGAAAAGACTGTGGAATGGTCTAAGGTATATTTTAGAGATGAAGATATTCCTAAATGCATGGATGAGCAGATAAAAGAATTTTTTGAAGAATACTAAATAATAAAGATTAGGAGATTGAGATGTCTAATTGGAATAACGAATCAGAAGCAAGAGAACAGATTAAAGCACTTGTTGCAGAATATTATAAAGATTTTAAGAAACCTGAGCAGGATAAAGAGTTTGCACCGGGAGACAGAATTTCATATGCTTCACGTGTGTATGATGAAAAAGAAATGATGGCGCTTACAGATGCTACACTTGATTTTTGGCTCACAACAGGAAGATTTTCAGATCAGTTCGAAAAGGAATTTGCTAATTGGATCGGTGCTAAGTATGCACATTTAGTGAATTCCGGTTCATCAGCAAACCTTATTGCATTTATGGCTCTTACTGCACCAGAACTCGGTGACAGACAGATTAAAAAGGGAGATGAAGTGATTACGGTAGCTTGTGGATTCCCTACAACAGTGACACCAGCTATTCAGTATGGTGCAGTACCGGTGTTTGTTGATGTGACTGTCCCACAGTATAATATTGATGTTGCACAGCTTGAAGCAGCACTCAGCCCAAAGACAAAAGCGGTAATGATTGCTCATACACTTGGTAATCCATTTGATCTGAAACATGTCAGAGAGTTCTGTAATAAACATAATTTATGGCTGGTAGAAGATAACTGTGATGCTCTCGGAACTAAGTATACAATTGATGGTGAGACAAGATTCTCAGGAACATGGGGAGATATAGGAACTAGTTCATTCTATCCACCACATCATATGACAATGGGAGAAGGCGGTTGTGTATATACAAATAATCCAGAACTTCACAGATTAATTCTTTCTTTTAGGGACTGGGGAAGAGATTGCATTTGTCCTTCAGGACAGGATAATTTCTGCAAACACAGATTTGATGGTCAATATGGAGAACTTCCAGTAGGGTATGATCATAAATATGTATATAGTCATTTTGGATACAACCTCAAGGTTACAGACATGCAGGCCGCTGTTGGATGCGAACAGTTAAAGAAATTCCCTTCTTTTATTGAAAGACGTAGACATAATTGGGATAGATTAAGAAAAAATCTTGAAGAAGTATCTGATAAGATTATTTTACCGGAACCAGCAGAAAATTCTGAACCATCATGGTTTGGTTTCCTTATAAGTGTCAGGGAAGAAAGTGGACTGGATAGAAATAAGGTTACAAAGTATATCGAAGAGCACAATGTTCAGACAAGACTTCTTTTTAGTGGCAACTTAATAAAACATCCATGCTTTGACCAGATTCGTGGAACAGATGCATATAGAGTTGCTGGTGAGTTAAAAAATACTGACTTTATCATGTCTCATACATTCTGGGTCGGAGTATATCCGGGAATGACAGATGAAAAGATTGATTATATGGCACAGGTCATTAAAGAGGCTGTAAATCAGTAGAGAACGGAGAAAGAAAATGAGTAAGATTAAATTGTTAGATTGTACACTTCGAGATGGAGGTTATGTTAATGACTGGAAGTTTGGTCATGATAATATAGAAAGCATATTTGAACGGCTTGTTGATGCAGGAGTTGATGTCATTGAAATTGGATTTTTAGATGACAGAAGACCTTTTGATATAGATCGAAGCATTATGCCAGATACAGATTCAGTTGAAAAGATATATGGAAATCTTGATAGAAAACAGGCACAGATTGTAGGCATGATAGACTATGGAACTTGTGATATTTCTAATATTAAGCCTTGCTCAGAAAGTTATATTGATGGAATAAGAGTTATCTTTAAAAAGGGTATCATGCATGAGGCAATGGAGTATTGTCGTGCGATAAAGAAACTTGGATATAAAGTGTACTCACAGTTGGTTTCTATTACAAGCTACACAGATGAAGAGTTGTTGGAATTGATCAGTTTGGTAAATGATGTAAAGCCATATGCGGTGTCAATGGTAGATACATATGGACTGCTTCATCCGGAAGATTTGCTTCATTATTATGAAATCTTAGACGCTAATGTAGATTCGACAATTGGAATAGGATTCCATGCGCATAATAATTTTCAGCTGGCATATGCAAATGCACTTGCTTTTTTGGGTAAAGAGACAGATAGGGATATTGTTGTGGATGCTACGCTTTATGGAATGGGAAAGAGCGCAGGAAATGCACCTCTTGAATTAGTCAGTATGCGGCTAAATGAAAAATATGGAAAGAGTTATAATATAAATCCAATGCTTGAGGCTATACAGGAGAGTATTATGGGCTTTTATGACAAAGCACCATGGGGATACAAAATGTTTTTCTACTTGTGTGCTCTTAATGATTGCCATCCAAATTATCTTACCTTGTATAAGGATAAACAAAATTTATCGGTTTCTAAATTAAATGATATTCTTTCTATGATTGAGCCGGAAGATAAGAAATTATTATATGATAAAATTGTTGCAGAACAGTTGTATGATCAATTTGTTACAGAAAAGTGTTCAGAAGATGAGGCAAGAGAAAAATTAAGTGCTGAACTGAAAAACAGAAATATTCTTGTTGTTGGTCCGGGAAAAAATATAGAATTACAAAAAGCCAGAGTGGATGAATATATAGCAAAGGAAAATCCATATGTTATTTCTATAAATTATATTCCAAAAGAAATAAAAGTAGATGCGGTATTTACAACTAATGTAAAAAGGTATCATGATATGAAAACGGATGGTATAAAGGTTATAGCAACAACAAACGTAGAATGTAGAAATGGAAAGTTCGACTTTGTATTTAATAGAGCTCCTCTTCTTGAACGAAATGAAAAGATAATGGATAATTCTTTTCTTATGTTAATAAAACTTCTTGAAAGTATTGGAATTAATAAAATATGCTGTGCTGGTTTTGATGGATATTCAGATAAAGAGGACAATTATTTTAACCCAGAGATGGAGTATTATTTTGTAAAAGATGAGGCTCATAATTTAAATACTCATATGCGTGAGAGCATATATGAGGCGCGCCATACAATGGATATTAGATTCTTAACATATTCAGCGTATGATACAAATAATAATGAACACGATGAAGCTTTTTAGGAAGGATGATAAAGTGAAAATTCAATCAAGATTCAAAGAATATGAAGTGATATTCGAAGATAACAAAGTTTTTTTGAGAGATTTAGTGTCAAAACCTAACAGTGAAATTGTTGTAGATAAGAATGTCTATGAATTATACAAAGATTGTTTTGAAGAGATCCCATCAGAAAGATTGTTTGTTGTAGAGGCAACAGAGAAGAATAAAGTGGTAGATACTGCTCTTGATATTTGTGAAAGGATAACTGAGATTCCAGCAAAAAGGAACGCTACTCTGATATCAATCGGTGGTGGAATCATTCAGGATATTACAGGATTTGTTGCCAATGTCACATATAGAGGAATTAATTGGATATTTGTTCCTACTACACTTTTGGCAGCTTGTGATAGTTGTATTGGCGGAAAAACCTCTCTTAATTATAAAAAGTATAAGAATCTTTTGGGAACTTTTTATCCACCAGATGAAATTCATATCTGTTCTGAAATGTTTCATACTCTTACAGAGAGGGACTTTAAAAGTGGACTTGGTGAAGTTGTAAAATTTAATATTATGGCAGGGCAGAATGGTTTAAAGAATATTGAAGATAATATTGAAGGTCTGCTTGAGCGAAAACCACAGATTGTAGATCAGTTTGTTCATAGTAGTTTGTCTTTCAAAAAGAAATTTATTGAAGTTGATGAGTTTGATAAAGGTGAAAGAATAAAACTTAATTTTGCACATACATTTGGTCATGCAATAGAGGTTGTTACAGAGTATGAGATACCTCATGGCACGGCAGTTGCAATAGGTATGATTATGGCCAATAGTATATCTGAAAAGAGAGGATTAATATCTTCTGATGTGGTAAATAGAAGTGAAAAAGTTTTACTGGAAGTGATAGATATTGACAGTAATCTTTTAGATAAACCATTAGAGGAATATATGAAAGCAATCCGAAAAGATAAAAAACAGGTTAGCGAATCGCTTACCGCTGTTTTGATCAGTCATTATGGTGAGAAGGGTGAATTATCTGTAGTACATGATGTTACTGAGCAAGAAATTGACTATGCAATAAATTATTTTAAAAAATTATATAGGGCGTAAAGATGAGAGTAAAAGTATCTGATTATATTGCAAATTATTTTGCTGATAATGGAATAAAGACAATATTTACTGTGGTTGGTGGCGGTGCAATGCATATGAATGATTCGTTTGGTCACCATGAAAGACTACAGTGTGTTTACAATCATCACGAACAAGCTTCTGCAATGGCAGCGGAAGCTTATTTTCGTGTGAATAATGAAATGGCAGGCTTATGTGTAACGAGTGGGCCTGGAGCTATTAATGCATTAAACGGAGTTGCAGGTGCATACCAGGACTCAATTCCTATGATTGTGGTGTCTGGACAGACTAAAACATCATTGATGACAATAAACAGCGGATTAGATCTTAGAACACTAGGAAATCAGGAGTTTGATATTATGTCAGCATTGAGTAAAATGACAAAATATGCTGAAACTTTAATGAATCCTAATAATGTTAGATATATACTTGAAAAAGCTTTTTATTTAGCGAAAAATGGAAGACCTGGACCTTGTTGGATTGAGGTGCCGCTTGATATTCAGGGAACATTCGTGGAAACAGAGGATCTTGTTGGATATGATATTGTTCGGAATAATGATGGTGCAAATGTAGATGAGAATGGTGAACTTGAAAGAAAGATAAGGATTGTTATTGACAAGATTAAGGATGCAAAGCGTCCGGTTATATATGCTGGTAACGGTGTGAGAATAAGCGGAGCACAGGATGAACTTATAAAATTGGCAAGTGCTGTAGAAATTCCAGTGGTTACATGTTGGGATAGTATAGATCTGATGGAAACAGATAGTAAGTATTATGTTGGCAGAGCTGGGACAATGGGCAATAGACCAGGTAACTTTGCAGTTCAGAATAGTGATCTGGTTATTGCAATTGGAAATAGGCTGAATATCTATCAGGTTGGCTATCAGTTAGAGTCATGGGCAAGAGAGGCTTATATTATTGATGTTGATATAGATGAACTTGAATTGCAGAAAAAAACTATTAGAGTAGATTTACCTATTTGCGCAGATGCAACGATTTTTATTAATAAATTATTAAATATTATCGCAGATGAAAAGGTGAAATATTCTAATCCAAAAGAATGGCTGGAAATATGTAAGAATTGGAAACTCCAATATCCGGTAGTGACTAAGAAACATTATGAAAATAGAAAACCGTTAAATGTGTATGCTTTTATTGATTCGTTTAGCAGAAGTTTACCAGAGAATATGATTACGGTTGTAACTAACGGATCTGCAAGTGTGGTTGGCAGTGCGGCATATTATATAAAGAAGGGACAGAGATTTTTAATGAACTGTGCCATGTCTTCTATGGGATATGATTTGCCGGCAGCTATAGGTGCATGTGTTGCAAACGATAGAAAACAGGTTGTCTGTATTGCAGGGGACGGCAGTATTATGATGAATCTTCAGGAATTACAGACTATTGTAACAAACAAACTTCCTGTGAAAATTATCCTTATTAACAATAATGGATATCATCAGATCCGACTTACACAAACAAACTTATTTAATAAAAATTTTGTTGGTATAGGTCCTGAAAGTGGTGATTTGAGTTTTCCTGATTTTCAAAAGGTATCGTATGCTTTTGGAATTCCATATCAAAGATGTGACAGCATAGATGAAATGCAGAAAAAAATTGAATGGATTGTTACTGAAAATAGTTATTGTATGTTGGAAGTGGTATGTTCGACGACACAAATATTTGAACCAAAATCCGCAGTTAAAAAATTACAAGATGGAAGCTTATATTCTCCACCATTAGAGGATTTGGCACCATTTTTAGAACACGATGAATTAAAAAAGAATATGTATATTAAAATGTGGGATGAGAGGTGAACTATGGGAAAATTAAATGGAAAGATTGCATTGATAACAGGGGGAACTTCTGGAATAGGAGAGGCTTCAGCAAAATTGTTTGCAGAAGAAGGAGCGACTGTTATTGTTGTTGGCAGAAATGTAGAAAAGGGAAATAGGGTTGTTGATGAAATACGTGAAAAGAATGGAGAAGCAATGTTCTTTTCATGTGATGTTACAGAGGAACAAGCAGTAAAGGAATTAAAAAAACAAGTTCTTGAAGTATATGGACATGTAGATATTTTGTTTAATAATGTGGGAATATTAATTACGAGTGCATTAGAAGATATACAACTAAGTGATTGGAATAAAACATTTGATGTTAATGTTAAAGCAACAATGTTAATGACGAAAGAATTTATTGATTTAATTATAGAAAGACATGGAAATGTTTTAAATTGTGCTTCAATCGACGGATTAGACTGCAATATTAGAGGTACAAAGAATTATATGTATTCATCATCAAAAGCGGCAACAATTCATTTTACAAAGTATTGTGCATTAAATTATTCTAATAAAATTCGGGTAAATTGCATATGCCCTGGAGTGACAGATACACCACTATGGACAAACAGAGATTTTTCGAGATTCAATTCTGCAATACCAATGGGAAGAGTTGGACAAACAAAGGAGATTGCCAAAGTGGCTTTGTTTTTAGTTTCGAATGATGCATCTTATGTGACAGGTGCGGTTGTTCCGGTTGATGGTGGAGCTGCTTTAATGTAAGGAGATATAATGTTAAATATTAGGCATACAGGGATTTATGTGGAAGACATAGCAAAGCAAGCAGAGTTTTATAAAAAATGCTTTTTTATGACAATAATATGCGAAAATTATCAAGATTCAGGTCCGCTGTTTGATGATCTTTTAGGTTATAAAGAAGCAAAAGTATTGATTACCAAATTAATAACAGAAATGGGGAAAAAAAATGGTACAGGCGATATGCTTGAATTAATATATGTATTCCCCAATGAAGATAAGCAACGAAAGTGCAAAAGAAAAATCTGTGATGTTGGAATGTCACATGTTGCTTTTGGGGTGTCGGACATTGAGACAACAGTACAAAGAATACAAAATTATGGTGGAAAAAAAATTACAGATATTTACACCATAGGAAATAAGAAATGTTGTTTTTGTGAAGATCCAGAAGGTAATGGAATAGAATTGATACAGTAGGAAGAGTAAAGAGTATGAAAAAAATAAGTATATTGATTCCGTGTTATAATGAAGAGGAGAATGTAAGAGAAATTAGTACTGCACTGATAAAACAGTTTCAAGAATGTTTGTCAAAGTATGATTATGAGATTGTATTTATTGATAATGCATCTACAGATAAGACAAGAGTTTATTTGCGCGAAATGTGTAGAGAAAATAAAAAGGTAAAAGCTATTTTTAATATCAGAAATTTTGGGCAAAATAATTCTCCGTTCTATGGATTGTTACAGACAACAGGAGACTGTTCTATTACAATGAGTTGCGATTTCCAAGATCCAGTAGAGATGATCCCCAAATTTATTAAAGAATGGGAAAATGGTCATACATTGGTTATGGCTGTTAAGTCGAGCAGCAAGGAAAATAAAGTGAAATATTTTCTAAGAACTACATATTATAAACTTTTTAGAAAAATGAGTACGATAGAGCCAATTGAACATTTTACAGGATTTGGGTTATATGATAGATCGTTTGTGAATATTCTTAGAGATTTAAATGACCCAATTCCTTTTATGAGAGGTATAATAGCAGAGTTTGGATATAACTATTCAATCATTGAATTTGAACAGCCACCTAGAAAAGCTGGAAAAACACATAACAATATAATGACATTGTATAGTATTGCAATGAGAAGTTTTACAAATTACACACGTATGGGTATTAGAACTATGTCTGTTCTTTCGTGTGTGGGTGCTGGAATTTGTTTGATCATAGCCATAGTTTATTTTATCCTGAAATTGTGCAATTGGAATGCATACCAAACAGGTACCATTCCTATTTTACTAATTATTTTGACATTAGGTTTTTTTCAATTGTTTTTTATTGGTTTGCTAGGAGAGTATATGTATAATCTCAACGTTAGACTGTTAAATAGACCACTTGTTGTTGAGGCTGAAAGACTAAATTTCGAAAGTGATGAGGAATGACATGTATTTGGACAATAAGATTATTAAAGAAGATATGGAAAGTATTTATAATAGAGATATTGATTGGACAGTGTTAGATGGCAAAACAATTTTTGTATCTGGAGCCTATGGAATGATTACATCTTACATTGTATATTTTTTTATGTATCTTAACATACAGTATGGCATTAATGTCAGAGTTATTGCTCAAGGAAGAAATAGAGAGAAGGCATTTCAACGTTTTTATGAAATATGGGAACAGAAAGGGTTTGAATTCAGCAATGTTGACATATGTAAGCTTATGAAAATTGATGGAAAAATTGATTATATAATACATGGTGCAGGAGTGGCTAATCCTAGATTATATTCAACAAATCCAGTTGAGGTAATGGAACCTAATTTGTTAGGAACATATTATTTATTAAAATTAGCAGTGGAAAAAAAATGTGATAGTTTTCTTTTGTTCAGCACAGGAGATATTTATGGAACGGTAGATGATCCTTCCAATATTGATGAAACAACAGTAGGAAAAATGGATCCATTAGATATACATAGCTGCTATGGGGAGAGTAAAAGAGTAGCGGAAACATTATGTGCTTCATTTACAAGAGAATATGATATAAGAACCAATATGGCAAGAATTGGGCATACATATGGACCGACAATGGACGTTAAAAGTGATCCAAGAGTATTTGCATCTTTTTTAAGGTGCGCTGTTGAATCGCAGGATATTGTAATGCAAAGCGATGGTAGAGCTAAACGACCATTTTGTTATTTGGCGGATGCAGTGTTTGCATATCTGTTAATCCTCTTAAAAGGAAAAGAAGGAGAGGCATATAATGTTTGCAATACGGAACAGTTTTTTAGCGTGAAAGAGTTGGCAGATATCGTAGCAAGCATACCGGATAATAAACTAAGCGTTGTTTTTAAAGCACGTAATGATGAATATGTGGAGAATAAATTGAATTCTTATAACAAACCTATAGAGACGAAATTAAAAGAACTTGGATGGACGTGTAAATTTGACTTGAAAGAAGGAATGACTCGAACTTATCAAGTGTTGAAAGAGAATATATATGAAAAAGTAAATAGAGGAGTAAACGAAAATGCTAATATGTAAAAACATAAATAAGATATATAAAAAAAAAGAATACCAAATTATTGGAATATTCACCATTGCCATAGTGGTTTTGTTATATTCATATAATTATTTTGCAAATACATTTCCATATAGTGATGGCTGGTTTGTTAATTATGTTGAACTTCTAAAAAATGGAAATGTTCCATACCGAGATTTTTTTTATTATTTGCCACCATTAAACTTATTAATAGATTCTGTATTTTGGGAATTGTCATTTGGTTATTTATTGGCATTTAGAGCATGGTATTTGTTGGAAAGAATTTTGCTTTATATATTAGTGTATAGATTGCTTTGTCGATTCTTTTCACCTCAAAAAGCATTATTGGCAACATGCATTTCAACAGTATTGTGTACGGCAGATGATTTTGATTTTTTTGGTGATTATAATCAAAACGTAGCAGTGTTGGCAGTCTTGATTACTTATTTTGCCGTGGATTTTGTCCAACATGAGGCTGTGAAGAATAAGAAAAAAAGTTTGTTTTTAGCCGGAATAATATTAGGGTTAATGTTTTTGACGAAACAAACAATATTTATTGCCTGTGGTATAGTTTTTTTTCTTCTGCTGATATATTTTTGCGTTTTAGAAAGAGATAAGAATATAGGAAAATATATTTTTTCAACTGCAATAGGAGCAGTTATTCCAATTCTAATTTGCATAGTAATCCTGATATATCAAGGGGCATTGCTGCAATGCATAGATCAACTGTTTACATCATCAGAAGGAAAGGGGAGTTTATTTGATATTTTAGTTACACATTTTGTAATGACACTTAAAAACAAAGTGGCGTGGATATTTGCAATAATGATGTGTGAAATATGCTGGCTTGGAAATAAAAGATCAATTGTAAAAATGAAATTATTTAACAAAATAATTTTAATTGGAATGAATTTGCTAGGTGCTGTTTATATTTTATATAAGACAGAATTTTTAAGGAAAATAATAAAACTTATTTCTTCTCACTATTGGGTTTTACCGACAATTGTCGTATTATTGATGATTTTCATTGTTACAGTAAGATCAGATATTATAGAACAAAATAGAAAAATTTTGTTATTAGTGATGATGACAGTAATAACAGGTGTATGTGTGCTGGTAATGTTTTCACCACGCATATATCATGCAATATACAATATGAAAATCTACTATGTTATATTTGGCTATTTTAGCAATATTATATTCTACTTTTTAATCATGCTTTTTATTTATTTGATTATACAGAATGTTAGAAAGAAAAAAGTTATTGAGAAACAGAACGAAATTATTATGATTGCTGCAGGAGGTTTGGCTCTTAATTATGCGACGACAATGGCAGCAGGTTTGACGACAATGGCGTCTAATAGTATGAGAATATCTTTACCATTAGTTTTAAGTATAATATTTTCACTTGAATTTTTTGATAAAAAAATAAGCGAATGCTTTAAAACAATGGTTTTATTAATATGCATAATAGGTATTATAGCATGTATATCACAGAAATCTGTAACAGCGTATCCATGGTGGGGGATGAAGGATAAACCAAAAGAGGAAAAAATATATACTATTGATGATATTAAATATTTAAAGGGATTCAAGTTTTCTAAAGAAGATAAGGAGATGTATGAAGAATTCACAAAATTGATTAGTGATAATACGAGTGAAGATGATATAATATTTGGATTTCCATATATAAAAATATATAATATTTTATGTGAAAGGTATAATACATATTTTGTGCCGGTTTTTTGGTATGATGTCGTTGGCGATAAGTATGTAGATATTTTAGTGGATGAATTAAATGACAATCTTCCACAAATTGTTATATGGTATGATATCCCGGGGGCAATTGAAACGCACGAGGCTATTTATCGCAATGGAAAATATCTAGAGCAACGTAAAATTGTGGAGTTATTTGATGAAGTTCTAACGACAAAATATGAATGCTTAGCGGAATATAACGATATGTATTTATATAAGTTACAAGAGTGAGGTGTGAAAAAATATGAAAAAAGAGAGATGGAAGTGGGTCGATGTTGCTAAGGGTATTGCTATTTTTCTTGTTGTATTTACACATGCACCGATGTTTATGCCATGCTTAGAGAGTATGAAAGGCATTATAATTACAGTGGGTGCTTTTCATATGCCCCTTTTTTTCTTTGTATATGGAATTACTTGTTCTTCAAAAAGAAAAAGTATAAGTGAATGGAAAGCATTTTTGGAGAAAAGAATTAAAGGATTATTAATTCCGTATATAATCTGGGCTTTTTTGTATGGAAAACTAAATGCACAGTCTGTGCCATTAATTCTATGGGGAACTAATTTGGCATTGGGGACAGCAGAATCTAACGCAGTATTATGGTTTTTGCCAGTTATGTTTATAACTTGCATATTATATGAGTTATATGTTCAATTGAAACTCTATTATTTCGATTTGAGACATGTAGTTACATGTGTTTGTGTGATGCTTTGCATAATTGTTTCGAGACAAATTGATACTATATGGACTCCGTATGGCCTTTTTGGGGGGGTGAACATTGCAATTACGTGTGTGATTTTCATGATTGCAGGTGAGTCGTTAAAACCAGTAATTGGAATTTTGTATAAAAAGCATATAATAATGAATATCTCATTAATATTAGGAATAGTTATATGTGGCACATATGTGTCAAGACTTAATGCAGATGAAAATGTTGGTGGATATATAGTAGCGTATGCAAATTATGGAAAAAATTACTATATATACATAATAAATGCAATTTGTATGTGCTTTATGGTTGTAGTATTATCATTTTTTCTAGAAAAACTAAAATTTTTGGTATGGATGGGGAAATATTCTATGGCAATAATGGTAATGCATTATTTTGTTTTTGAATATACAGTTCCAATTTGTACCAACTTAATAAGTATTAATGGAGTATTTGCAGCCTTTATCAATACTTGCCTTACTATTATAGTATGTGTTCCATTTGCTATGGTATTTGAACGATTTATTCCAGAAATTATTGGAAAAACATTACCGTCAAGTATGTGATTAAAAACATCTACGATATCTGAATCTTAATTTTTAGTTCAATATAAGAAATTCACTATGTAATAAAACTTTGACAGATATGGAAGGAAAGCTTATATACAATATTGTGTTTGGAAAACACAAATGGATATTTGCGAAAAGAGAAGAGGGAAGTTATCCGAAAGCGATAGCTTCCCTTGTTGCGATAAAAGGTAGAAAAAATTTTTGAAAAGTAATAGAATGTTTTTATATTATACATAGATGTAAAGGAAGTTAATGATGGCAGACTACGGTAAGATAGAATATTTTGTGATTGATGTTGATGGAACGATGACAGATGCCGGAATTTATTATGATGATTCTGGCAATGAATTAAAGAAGTTCTGCACGAAAGATGCCGCAGGTTTTTTCACTGCACATGCAGTTGGAATGAAGATCATTGTTCTGACTGGAAGAGAATGTAAAGCAGTGACAAGACGAATGCAGGAAATGAGTGTGGAGTATATTTGTCAGAATATAAAGGACAAAAAAAACTTTTTAATATCATTTTTGAAAGAACATGGAATTGAAAAAGAACAGTTGGGGTATATAGGGGATGATTTAAATGACTTGCCGGCAATGTCGTTGGCCGGTTTCGTTGGTTGTCCCAAGGATTCATGCGAAGAAATTCTTGAGAGAGCAGATTATGTTTCGGATTATTGTGGTGGTTCGGGAGCTGTCAGAGACATTATCTGTCATGTTCTAAAAGAACGTGGTCAATGGGATGAAGCAATTAGGCAGGTTTATAAATTATAGCAGTCTCATCTATAATTATATATGCGCAAGATAAGATTTGGAGGTGCTGGTATGGCTAAAGGAAAGAGAGCAGAGCCCAGATGCAGATATTTAGTAAGAGATATTGCTGGACAGAAGGGATGGGATGTGAGACAACCTCAAAAAT
>ERZ773106.1150-NODE-1150-length-21044-cov-6.489399_pt1 | contig 21044 bp, 20 predicted proteins | sample MGYA00580572_ERZ773106 | MGnify/ENA primary metagenome ERZ773106 (study PRJEB29015, sample SAMEA2737868) | human gut metagenome | biome: human gut; feature: human-associated habitat; material: faeces | place: China | collected 2012 ... | reverse complement strand
GCGGCCCCAACAGCTCCTCCCTGTTTCCGCCACTGGCGGCGGTCGTCGCCGTTGCAGAGGGAGAGGCTTTCAGAACGATGAACAGGGAAGAGGCTTACTCCACGCTGATCATATAGTAGTAGACCGGCTGACCGCCCCGGATGTGGCTGACCTCAACGTGGTTGGGGCATTTTGCCTTGACGATCTCGGTCACCTTCTCGGCGTCCTCGTCGGAGACGTCGCAGCCGGAGATGATGGTGACGAAGCTGGAATCCTTCTTGCACATACCCCGGGCCAGACGATAGGTGGCCTTGGTGATGTCGCTGGAGGTGGAGACGATCTTGCCGTTCTCCAGAGCCATGATCTCGCCCTTCCGGATCCGCTTGCCGTCGTACTCACTGTCGCGGGCGGCGTAGGTGATGAGGCCGGTGGAGACCTTATCGGCGGCAGACATCATGTTGATGGTGTTGGCCTCCACGGTGGCAGAGGGGTCGAAGTTCAGCAGAGCGGTGATGCCCATGGGGACGGTGCGGGTGGGCAGGACGACCACCTGACGGTCAGCCAGCTTCTGGGCCTGCTCAGCAGCCATGATGATGTTCTTGTTGTTGGGCAGGACGAAGACGGTCTTGGCCGGGACGCTCTGGATGGCGGCAAGGATGTCCTCGGTGGCGGGGTTCATGGTCTGACCGCCGGAGACGACCGCGTCAGCGGCCAGGTCGGTGAAGACAGACTTCAGGCCCTCACCGGCGGCGACAGCAACGAAGCCATAGTCGCGGCTGGGGTCAACGGCAGCGTAGATGAACTCGCTGGCGGGGTCGGGCTTCTTCTCGGCGGAAGCCTGCTTCTCGAGGCTCTTGCCCTGCTTCTGGCGGGCCAGGAACTGCTCGTGCATATTCTCGATCTTGAAGTTGGTGAGGTAGCCGTACTTGATGGCCTCGCTCAGGATCTTGCCGGGGTCGGCGGTGTGGACATGGAGATTGATGACGTCATCGTCCTCGATGCAGACGACGCTGTCGCCGTTGGACTCGGCAAAGGCGCGCATCTTTGCGGCGCTTGCGCCCTCGTTCTTGTTGATGAGGAACTGGGTGCAGTAGCCGTTCTTGATGTCCTCCACCTTCATCAGGTCGTCGGTGAAGACGCCCTTGCCCGCGTTGGCGGTGGAGAGCTTGGCCTTGTTGGGGACAGCCTCGCCGCCGGCCACGATGGCCTCACCGTGGAAGACCTTGCCCATGCCCTCAAAGATGATCATGATGCCCTGACCGCCGGCGTCCACGACGCCAGCCTTCTTCAGGACGGGCAGCAGGTTGGGGGTGTCCTCCAGAGCCTTCTGACCGGCGGTCATCACCACGTCCCACAGCTCGGCCACATCCTCTTTGCCGCAGGCAGCAGCTTCCTCGGAAGCGACGCGGGCAACGGTCAGGATGGTGCCTTCGGTGGGCTTCATGACAGCCTTGTAAGCGCCCTCGACGCCCTTCTTCAGCGCAGCCACGATGTCGGCGGCGTCAGCCTCCTTTTTGCCCTCCAGAGCTTTGGAGAAGCCGCGGAACAGCAGGCTGGTGATGACGCCGGAGTTGCCGCGGGCGCCGCGCAGCATGGCGGAGGCAGCGGTCTTTGCGGCCTCGCCCACGGTGCAGCTGTCGTCCATGGCCTGCAGCTCACGGACGGCTGCGCCGACGGTCATGCCCATGTTGGTGCCGGTGTCGCCGTCGGGGACGGGGAACACGTTCAGCTCGTCCACGCGGGAGCGCTGGTTGTTGAGGTTGTTTGCGCCGGAAATAATGGCGTCGCGCAGGATCTTACCAGAAATCATTGCTTTTTACTCCTTATATCTTCCCGGTACCCCCGGGCGGGCTTTGTCTCATCAGGCAACCACGTCATCGACCGATACGACCACGCGGGCGACTTTCAGGCCGGTGGCCTGCTCCACCTCGTCCTTCACGCGGTGCGAGATGGAACGCGCGGCGGTGGAGATGTTCAGCCCGTAGCTGACGGCAATGTGCAGCTCGATCACGAGACGGCCCTCTTCCTGTGTGACACGGACGCCCTTGGCCGAATCGTCCACGCCGCGCACGGCGCTGCGGACACGGTCGGTCAGATCACGGGGGGCCATTGCGGCCACGCCGTAGCATTGTTTGGTTGCTTCGCCCACGAGCGTGGAAAAATACTCGGCTGAGAAGCTGACATCTCCCAGCGGAAAACGGGAAGTGATCATAGTCGCTCTGCTCCTTTTATTCATTATGATACCCCGGTCCGCACGGCGGCGGGGCGGTGCGCGGGCCAAAGAAGGCGGCGTACCACTTTTATTATACAACTTTATGAGGAAGCTGTACAGCACATAATTGCTGACAGAAAGAAAAAAGTCAGGCGCGGCTTACCCGTCTCGGTCTGTTTCGACACCGCAAAGCCGGTATACTGAAAGACAGACAGAGCCGCAAAGGGCCGCGTTCCTGTTGTTAGTATAGCACAAAATCCTTCGCAGTGCATCCATTTCGTGAATATTTATCCGACAAAACAAAAGGTGATTGTGAATAAAATATAAAAGATGGCGCAGACGTCTTTATCTTACTATGAAAAAGTGCTAAAATCTAAGGTGGCAAGAGTAAGACTGTATCCGGCGCAGGATGCCGGGGCATTCGGCTGCCAAGGTGCTGAAGACAGGAATTTGCTGCGGCTGCACAGGAGCTGCGGCCCGGCGGCGGAAAAGTTCACAATAGGAGTTGTTTTCATGAATATTCTGTTTTTCCTTTCCCCCAAGCAGGACCTGATGTATGTGTACGATGACTTCACCCTTCGCCAGACGCTGGAAAAATGGGAGAACAACCGCTACGCATCTATCCCGGTGCTCAACCGCAAGGGAGAGTATGTGGGAACTCTGACGGAAGGAGACATCCTCTGGGGGCTGAAAAAGTTCCACGGCCTCGACCTTGAGGCGGCAGAGGACATCCCCATCCGGGACTTTGCCCACAAGCGGGACTACAAGGCCGTCACGGTCACCACGAGCATGGACCAGCTCATCGAGGCGGCCATGAACCAGAACTTCGTCCCCGTCGTGGATGACCGGGGAATGTTCATCGGCATCGTCCGCCGTCAGGCCATCATCCGCTATTGCTACGACCGCTCCCGCGCTGCCGCCGCAGAGCAGCGCAGAAAGCCCGAAAAGCAGGAAAAACGAGTCCCGGTCTCTGCCGGGGTGCAGTAAAACAGGAAAAGGCCCCGCCGCTCTGCATGAAATGTGCAGGGCAGCGGGGCCTTTCTATGCCTGTGGGAAGGGGAGAGTGGAGCTTCAGCCCACGGTGAGGCTGGAATCGGTGGACCGGTGGGTCAGGACAGCCTCGGCGTCCTCGCCGCCCATGGCCAGCAGCTCGTCCACCGAGAGGGTGGTGGAGCAGAGGATGGTCTGGAAGGTGATGGTCTCGATGCCCTCAGCCCGCAGCTGACGCAGGGCGGCCAGCGAGATGCGGAAGGAGGCTGTGAACCGTCCGACGCAGACGGTGAGGGTATTGCCGCTCTGGGTGCTGGTGTAGGAGATGCGCTGGCCGTCCTTGTCGGTGACAGTCAGGCCGAGGAGGGAAGAGGCGGGTGCGGACGGGGCGGAAGAGCCGCCGTCAGAAGAGGAAGAAGACTCCTCGGGGATAACAGGCTTTTCCGGCTCCACAGGGCGGGGGATGGAGACCTGATTGACCTTGCCGTCGGCATCGGTGACGGTGACTTTTGCGCCCGGGCCCAGCTTGTCCTTGATGGTGTCGAGCTCAAGCTCACTGCCGGCCCGCGAGAGGGCCTTGCCGTTGGGCCTACCGGCCTTGGCGGTCAGCTCGAGGCTGCCCGACAGATCGATGTCGTTGCTGATGATGCCGTAGCCGCCGTGTTTGCCGTTACCGCCGTCGCCGCCAGCGGCGTTGACCGTACCGCCGGAGATGGCGACACGGCCGGAGCCGATGATGCCGCTGCCGCCGTAGCCGCCGTTGCCGCCAGCGGCTTTGACCGTACCGCCGGAGATGGCGACGTCGAAGCTGCGGATGCCGTTGCCGCCGGAGGAGTTGTCGCTTCCGCCATTGGCCGTAACGGTACCGCCGGAGATGGTGGTACTGGTGCTGGAGATGCCGTTGCCGCCGGAGCCGTCTTTGCCGTTGCCGCCAGCGGCTTTGACCGTACCGCCGGAGATGGCGACGCCGTTGCTGCTGGAGATGCCGTTGCCGCCGTAGCCGTCTTTGCAGTCGCCGCCGTTGGCGTTGACCGTACCGCCGGAGATGGCGACATCGCTGCTGCTGATGCCGTAGCCGCCGTGGCCGTCTTTGCCGCTTCCGCCATTGGCCGTGACCGTACCGCCGGAGATGGTGACGTCGCCGCTGACGCTGTAGATGCCGCTGCCGCCGGAGCCAACACTGTCCGTGCTATTGCCTCCGGTGGCAGTGACCGTACCGCCGGAAATGGTGAGGCTGCCGCTGCTGGTGATGCCGTCGCCGCCGTAGGTGTCGCCGTTACCACCGGTGAGATGGTTTTCGCCCTTCAGGGTCAGCGTCACGTCGCCGTTCGAAGTGAGAGCGGAGCCGGAGTCGGCCTTGATGTTCACATTGTCCAGCGTGACCTCGACCTTATCGTTCCCGGCGTCGATGGTCACGGTGTGGGAAGAAGCGGTGTCCGTTTTCTGATTTGTGATGATGGTGTTGGTGTCTTCCACCTCCGGATTATTTCCCTGTGAGACCTTATTTTTCCCTTCGGTCCCACTTGCCTTCACGGTGATGTCACCATTCTCGATGTACCATGTCCCTGCAAAGGCCGGGGCGGCAAGGGTGATGAGCATTGCGGCAGTCAGGACAAACGCTGCTGCCCGCTGAGAGGCCGGACGGGGTGAATCGATACCCCCCCCCGTATGGAGGGGGCGACCCAGAACACGCATCGCAAGCTTACGATAAGATAACATACAAAAACCTCCTTTGAACGGTGAAAAACAGGGGGTGTCTAATTACCCTGAATGTACCACATCTGCGGAGAAAAATCAATAAAACCTGCGCGAATCGCCCTCTTTCCTGCGTGAATGGAGAAAAACCGTCAGATTTTGGCACTGACAAAGAGACAGTTTATCACTGTGCGGCGGCTCTCGGGAGACGGGCTTGCCCTCTCAGTCTCGCTCCGCTCGCCAAGGCCGGGTTGCGGCTCCCAGCGTCTGCTTCGCTGTCGCTTGCATCCTGCTGGCCGCTGCCCCAACAGCTCCTCCCTGTTTCCGCCGCTGGCGGCGGTCGTCGCCGTTGCCCCCAAAGGGGGAGGCTTTTTGCGCCTTTTTGCTCAAAAAACTTCCTGAAGATACATTTTATTGGACTTTTATTCTGCTATACTCCTGTCAGAACAAAAAGACACAGGAGGGAAGAGGAATGAAAGACGTTGAACTGCGGTATGTGGGCGGTCATGTGGAGGTGTATACGGGGGCGGGCGCGTTCCTGTTCTCGGCAGACACCCTGCGGGAGGCGATGGAAGAGCTGGATGCCGCCTGATGCATTCCCGGAAATACCGGAAAGCACCGGGCGGGAGTTAGAAAATACTAATGTAAAATGAATGTAAAATTCAAGAAAAGAACCGTCTAAGAAGGCCCGGAAATCTTAAAATTCCGGTCAAAAAAGTGATTTTCCTGTAAAATAATGCTTGTTGAGCCGGGGGGTTCGATGTTATAATAAAAAGGACGGCATTTTGCGTATGGAGAGCGAAGCACGGCCGTCTTGTGCAATGGAGCAATAGGAAGATTTTAGGAGCATTGTTTTATGGACATTACACACATCACCTCTCTGCTGGGCGGTATTGCGCTGTTCCTGTATGGCATGTCGATCATGGGTGCCGGCCTCGAAAAGCTGGCCGGCGGCAAGATGCAGGGCGTATTGCAGAAACTGACTTCGTCCACCATCAAGGGCGTCATTTTCGGCACCCTCATCACCGGCGTCATCCAGTCGTCGGCCGGTACGGTCGTCATTTGCGTCGGCCTCGTCAACTCCGGCATCATGACCCTTACGCAGTCGGTAGGCGTTATCATGGGTGCAAACATTGGTACTACGGTCACCGGTCAGCTCATCCGCATGGCGGATATTTCGGGCGACAGCCTCATCCTGACCCTCATCCAGCCCAAGACGTTTGCGCCGGTGGTGGCGTTTATCGGCTGCATTTTTTATGTGTTCCTGCGCAACGCCAAAAAGAAGAACATCGGCCAGATCATGCTGGGCTTCGGCATCCTGTTCACCGGCATGAGCCTGATGGACACCGGCGTGTCGCCCCTGCGTGAGAGCGCAGCGTTCCAGGAGCTGTTCGTCACCATGACCAACCCCATCCTCGGCGTTCTCGTGGGCGTGGTGGTCACGGTCATCATCCAGTCCTCTTCGGCCTCTGTGGGCATCCTGCAGGCGCTGTCCAGCACCGGTCTCGTCACCTTCAGCTCGGCCATCCCCATCGTGCTGGGCGCCCACATCGGCACGGCCTTCACCCCGCTGCTGACCATCGGCGGCTCCTCCAAGGACGGCAAGCGCGCCGCCCTCATCCACCTGTACTTCAACATCATCGGCAGCGTCATTCTGCTGGCGCTGGTCTATGCAGTCCAGTTCACCATCGGCATCCCCATGTGGGGCGATGTGATGAACAAGAGCAGCATTGCAAACATCCACACCATGACCAGCGTCATTGCGATGCTGCTCTTCCTGCCCTGCAGCGGCGTGCTGTCCAGGCTGGCCATGATGACCGTGCCGAACAGCGCGGAGGAGGCGCAGGAGCTGAGTATGCCTGTGCTGGATGAGCGTCTGTTCAAGAGCCCGGCTGTGGCTCTGCAGCAGGCTAAGAACGCGGTGGTCAAGATGTCCCGCCGCGCAGCCCGCAACGTCGGCCTCGCCACCCCGCTGCTGCTCAAGATGGACGAGGACGTCGTGAGTGCCATTGATGTCCGCGAGAACCTCATCGACCGGATGGAGGTGGACATCTCCAACTACCTCATCAAGCTGGCAGACCAGGAGCTGGGCGACGCGGAGAGCCATGAGGTGACTGAGCTGCTCAACTTTGTCACCGAGTGCGAGCGCATCGGCGACTATGCAGTCAACATCAAAGAAAAAGCGCAGGAGCTGACCGACAAGGAAGTCACCTTCAGCGAGAAGGCACAGCAGGAGCTGAAGCTTCTCGACAATGCGCTGGAAAAGATACTGACCCTCACCACGGACGCCTTCGAGTTCGACGACGCCCGGACCGCCAGCCAGGTGGAGCCGCTGGAACAGGTCATCGACATCCTCGTGGAGCGGCTTCGTGCGCAGCACATCAAGCGTCTGAAGGAGGGTGCCTGCTCCATTGATACCGGTGTCGTCTATCTCGATGTGCTGAACAATGTAGAGCGTATCTCGGACCACTGCTCCAACATCGCCGCCCGTCTGGTGGGCATGGAGGCAGGCGAGGACTACGACTCCCATACCCTCAAGAACATGATGCACCACAACCCCACCAAGGAATATATGCTCAACTACGAGCAGTGCCGCAAGGACTACCTCGTCCCGCTGGAACAGCTCGAAGCCTGATTCTGATAAAGGATAAAAACAGTGCAGACCTCCCCGGGGTGGTCTGCACTGTTTTTGTTTATTCACCCAGGTCTTCCAGCAGCGCCCGGAGGGCCGTTTCGCCGGTGACGTAGAGGCCCTGCTTGAGCCGGAGGGCATCGGCCTCGGGCAGGAGATTGACATAGATGCCGGTGCGCAGGAGCCGCTTGTCGGGCAGTCCGTTGTCGGAGCAGGTGTAGACGACCACCCGCCCGCCCTCGTCGCAGAGGTAGAAGTCGGTGCCGCTCTGCCCGGCGGAGCCCTGCGCGGCCAGACCCGGCTCGGAGGCCGGCGTCTCTTCGCCGGAGTCGGCAGGGAAGGGGAGACTGGGCAGGGCCATCCAGAACAGGCTGAACACGATGGTAAAAATGCACAGCGCATAAAAAATGCAGAGCCAGACCTTGCGCATGGCAGTGGACTCCTTTCGGCTGAAATGGTGTTTCAGACGGTAGTATGTGCAAAAGAAAACTGCCTCAGACAGGAATGCAGAATTTTCACACCCGGATGCTGTACTTTGGCGGGGCAGATGTGCTATACTAGCATCGTATCCGGTCGATTCCCCCTTGCGGAAGCGGGCGGTGCGGACTATAATGTATTATTATGGCTGCGGGCAGTCTGGCCGCAGCAGGAACAGCGAACGGCATCGTCAGAGGATGCTTTGAGATGCAGAACAGTGAAAATTGCGATAGGAGGCGATCCTTATCTCAAACAATGAAAGACGGAGACTCCACAGTGATGGTGCGCTCCGGGAGCAGAACCGGCGGGTCCGTGAGCCCCGCGAACCGCAGGAGCAGGGAGAAAAGCACGGCCATCCCGTTCTCGGATTCCTGGGCCGGACCATCGTCACCCTCCTCTGTCTGGGCATTATGGCGGGCAGTCTGGTGGCAGTGGGCGCTGTATACTATGTGGTGCAGGCTACGGCCAGTGACGGCGACCTGCTGGACCTCGACAACATCGAACTGAGCCAGTCGAGCCTTGTGGTGGCCACCGACCCCGACACCGGCGCACAGGTGGAGTACGCCACCCTGCGCTCTTCCAACAGCCACCGCGTCTGGGCGGACCTCGAGCAGATCCCCACCAACCTACAGTATGCATTCATCTGCACCGAGGACAAAGACTTTTACAACGAGCCGGGCGTCAACTTCAAGCGCACCATCGGCGCGATGATCAATGAATACCTGCTGCCCATCTACAGCTCCAAGCAGGGCGCCTCTACGCTGGAACAGCAGCTCATCAAGAACCTGACCAGCGACAAGAGCGCCAGCGGCATCGAGGGCGCACTGCGCAAGCTGCGCGAGATCTACCGCGCCCTCATCCTGAGCCGCAGCTACTCCAAGGAGACCATTCTGGAAGCCTACCTGAACACCATCAGCTTTACAGGTACCATCCAGGGCGTCCAGACGGCGGCAAACGAGTACTTCGACAAGGATGTCAGCGAGCTGACCCTCTGGGAGTGCGCGTCCATCGCGTCCATCACCAAGAATCCCACCAACTATAACCCCTACACCAACCCCGAGAACCTCATCAACCGCCGGAACTTCCTGCTCTACAATATGTGGCAGCAGGGTGTCATCTCGGAGGAGGATTACCGCAACGCCGCTGCCCAGCCGCTGGTGCTGGCAGAGACGGACAACACGAAGAAGAGCAGCTCCACCACCTCTTACTTCACCGATGCCCTCTTCAACGAGGTGGTGAAGGACATCATGGCCAAGGAGGGCGTGGACGAGTCCACCGCCCAGAGTATGCTCTACACCGGCGGCTACACCATCGAGGCAACGGTCAACCCCAAGATCCAGACCGCGATGGAGAACCTGATGCTCAACACCGACGACGCCTACTTCCCGGCCGGCTGGCATGAGGAAGAGGTGACCAGCATCTCCGACGACGATGTGCAGGTCTACAACGAGGACGGCACCCCCAAGACCCGCACCGGCGAGGACGGTACGGTCTACTATTACCGCAACGTCCGCACCCAGGCGGCGATGGTCACGCTGGACTATGACGGCAATGTCATCGCCATGGTGGGCGGTCTGGGCGAAAAGACCAAGAGCCTTTCCCTGAACCGCGCCTACGGCGTCACCCGTCAGACCGGTTCTACCATCAAGCCCATCGGCGCCTATGCGCTGGGCATCGAGTATGGTCTGGTCAACTGGTCTACCATGCTCAACAACTCGCCCCTCTACCTCAAGCAGGACATGGTCATCCGTGACGAGGACTACTGCCGCCGGAACGGCCTCATGGGCCTGACGGACAAGCAGCTGAAAGCCTACCCCAACGCATGGCGCAGCTGGCCTCGCAACTACGGCGGCAACTACGGCGACGGCTCCGACCTGCCGCTCTGGAACGGCCTCGCCCGCTCTCTGAACACCATCGCCATCCGCGTTGGCGACCTCGTGGGCGCGAACAACATCTTCAACTTCGTCTACAATACCCTGCAGCTCAGCACGCTGGACCCCGTCAACGATGTGGGCCTTGCACAGATGGTCATGGGCAGCCAGACCCACGGCGTCACCCCGATGGCGCTGGCGGCGGCGTTCCAGATCTTCTACGACGGCGAGTACACCACGCCTCACCTCTACACCCGTGTGCTCGACCGGGACGGCAACATCTATATGGAGAGCAACGACACCAGCTATCAGGCTCTGACGCCCCAGACGGCCTATGTCATGAACCGCCTGCTGAAGAACGTCCTGTTCTCCAGCGTCGGTACGGCCAGCGGCCGCTACCCCAACTCCAACGGCATGGAGGCCTTCGGTAAGACCGGTACGGCCAGCGATGAGAAGGACCTGTGGTTCGTGGGCGGCACGCCCTATTACGTCACCGCTGTGTGGTGGGGCTATGACGCGCCCTTCGATATGACCAAGACCCTCGGCAAGCAGCAGGCCAAGACCCGCACCTGTGTCATGGCATGGAAGGCCCTGATGGAGCAGATCCAGGCAGACCTGCCCTATAAGGCATTCCCGGCGGCTGACGGCGTCGTGGAGCGCAGCTACTGCACCCAGAGCGGCCTGCTGGCCAGCGGCTCCTGCCCGAGCACGGCAGTGGGCTACTACCGTGCCGACGACCTGCCCGACGTCTGCAATTATTCCCACGGTCAGGCAGCTGTCGCCAGCGAACCCCTCGCGCCTGAGCCGGACACCACTGGCCTCGACACCGACTGAGGCAAAAATCGTACTTTTCGGCACATCGGGTTGCAGATTCGGTGCGCTGAAGGGGTACTTCACGGCTCAAAACTGGATAATCTGACAAAATAGCATCCGACCTCTTGCAATGCAGGGAGTCGGATGCTATTATATTTTCTGCAAGAACACTTGTGTTTGAGAGGTGAACAAGTTGGAACGCCGTTTTTATCTGGTGGATGCACAGGTCCTGCCGGAAGTTTTCCTCAAGGTCGTCCGGGCCAAGGAGCTTCTGGCCAGCGGAGAGGCACGCAGCATTTCGGCTGCGACCCGCAGCGTAGACCTGTCGCGCAGTGCATTTTATAAATATAAGGACTGCATTTTCGACTCGGAGAATGGCCGCGAGGTCATTACTGTCATGGCGACCCTGCGGGACGAGACGGGTGCATTGCAGAGCCTTCTGGCCGGCATCAGTGCCGCCGGTGCCAGCATCGTGACCATCAATCAGTCTACTCCGGAGAATGGAGCCGCGCTGGTGGCTGTCACCATCCGCACCGACACCATGCAGATGACCCCCGAGGAGCTGACAGAAAAGCTTTCGCGCCAGCGGATGGTCGTGGGCGTACACTGCGGATACAATCTGTGACAGTACATTCATAGAAAAAGGAACGAGGGCAGTATCATGGCAAAAATCGCGATTCTGGGCTTTGGTACGGTGGGCAGCGGCGTGTACGAGGTGCTCTGCCGCAACGCCGCAGGCGTCTCCCGCCGTGCAGGTGAACCGGTGGAGGTCAAGTACATCCTTGACCCCAAGGACTTCTCGGATCATCCGGCCGCAAAGCTGTTTATAAAGAATTTTGACGCTATTCTGGAAGATCCCGAAGTGAAGGTCGTCGTCGAGACCATCGGCGGCACCCGCTTCGCTTACCCTTACGTCAAGGCCTGCCTCGAGAGCGGCCGGAGCGTCTGCACCTCCAACAAGGAGATGGTGGCCACCTACGGCGCAGAGCTGCTGGCTCTGGCCAGGGCACACAACTGCGCATTCCTGTTCGAGGCGTCCGTGGGCGGCGGCACGCCCATCATCACCCCGATGCACCAGTGCCTCGCGGCCAATGTCATCACCGAGGTGGAAGGCATCGTCAACGGCACCACCAACTTCATGCTCACCAAGATGGTGCGGGAGGGCCTGGGCTTTGACGAGGCTCTGAAGATCGCCCAGGAGCTGGGCTACGCCGAGACGAAGGACCCCGGCGACGATGTGGACGGCCGCGACGCCTGCCGCAAGATCGCCATCCTGTCCTCGCTGGTCTGCGGCCACCAGATCTACCCCCAGAACATCCCCACCCGCGGCATCCGCGACATCACGGTGGATGATGTGGCTGCGGCAGAGAAGCTGGGCTGCGTCATCAAGCTCATCGCCTGGATGAAGCGGGGCGAGGACGGCAGCGTTGCCGCCGGCGTCGAGCCCTGCCTCGTGCCGAAGGCAAACCAGCTGGCCGGTGTCGATGACGTCTTCAATGCCGTCCTCGTCAAGGGCGATATGCTGGGCGATGTGGTCTTCTACGGCAAGGGCGCGGGCAAGCTGCCCACCGCCAGTGCTGTCGTGGCCGACGTGGTGGACGCCCTCAAGAACGGCGTCAAGGTCCACGACAGCCTGTTCTGGCAGCCCGCCGAGCCGGTGGAAGGAATGCTCACCGACCCCGCTCCCGCCGCATACTATGTGCGTGTGGAAGGCATCGCCCCGGCGGTGGCCGAGGCCATCTACGGCAAGGGCCATGTGGTGGAAGAGCACTTCGACGGCTGCTCCTACTTTGTGGACAGCGCCGACGACAAGGCTCTGGCCGAAGCAGCCCGCAAGGTAGAGGCCATGGGCGGCAGCGTGAAGCTGGTGCTCCGCCGCCTGCCTGAGGACGCCTGAGCGTGAGAAAAGAGGGAACTGCGATGAAGATAAAAGTTTCCGTCCCGGCCACCAGTGCCAACATCGGCTCCGGCTTCGATGCGCTGGGTCTGGCTGTGACCTTGTATAATACCGTGACCTTCGAAGAGAGCGACCATCTGGACATCTCGGCGGCGGACGGCACCCGCATCCCCCGCGGCGAGACCAATCTGGTCTACCGCTCGGCCAAGGGTCTGTTCGATAAGGTCGGCAAGACCATGCCGCCCCTCAAGCTCGTCCAGACCAACGCCATCCCGATGGCCCGGGGCCTCGGCTCGTCCTCGGCCTGCATCATCGCGGGCCTGCTGGGTGCGAACCGGATGCTGGGCGATGTGCTCAACACCCAGGAGCTGCTGACGCTGGCTACCTCCATCGAGGGCCACCCGGACAATGTGGCACCGGCCCTTCTGGGCGGTCTGGCCAGCAGCGTCTTCGAGGACGGCGTCGTCTACTCCGTCAAGCGGGACGTGGACGAGAGCCTCTGCTTCGCGGCCATCGTGCCGGACTACAAGCTGCTGACCGAAGCCGCCCGTGCGGCCCTGCCCAAAGAGGTCACCCACAAGGATGCGGTGTATAACCTGTCCCGTGCGGCCCTCATCCCGGCGGCGTTCTGCGAGGGCCGCCACGACCTGCTGGCCATTGCCACCGAGGATAAGCTCCACCAGCCCTACCGGATGCCCCTGATGCCCGGCTCGAAGGAAGTCTTCGATATGGCGCGGCTCTGCGGTGCCAAGGCGGTGTACGTCTCGGGTGCCGGCAGCACCGTGATGGCTGTGGCCGAAAAGGCCAACGCCGAGAAATTCTACTCCAAACTGGAAAAGGGCCTCGAGCTGCTGGAAGGCTTGGATGGATGTGAAGCATTTACACTGCTGCGGCTGGATGCCGACAACACCGGTGCGACAGTGGAATGATAAACAGGACCGGAAGTGCAAGACCGCTTCCGCCCGGTGTACCCCTCACACACTGAGGGAGCAAAAAGAGGAGAGTGACAAGATATGGCGTTGATCGTACAGAAGTTCGGCGGTTCTTCGGTGAAGGACCGGGACCGTATCTTCAACGTGGCCCGCATCGTGGCCAACACCCACAACGCGGGAAATGACGTGGTCGTGGTAGTGTCCGCACAGGGCGACACCACCGACGACCTCATCGCAAAGGCAGCAGAGATCACCCACAACCCTTCTGCCCGTGAGATGGATATGCTGCTGGCAGCAGGCGAGGAGATCAGTATCGCCCTGCTGGCGATGGCTCTGAACGAGCTGGGCTGCCATGCCACCAGTCTGACCGGCTGGCAGGCAGGCTTCCGCACCGACCGTGCCTACACCAAGGCCCGCATCACCAAGCTGGAGACCGAGCGCATCTCTTCGGAGCTGGAGCGCAACCGCGTCGTCGTCGTGGCAGGCTTCCAGGGCCTGAACAAGCTGGACGACATCACCACGCTGGGCCGCGGCGGTTCCGACACCAGCGCTGTCGCCATCGCAGCAGCGCTCCACGCCGACCGCTGCCAGATCTTTACCGACGTGGAGGGCGTCTACACCGCCGACCCGCGCAAGGTGCGCAACACCCGCAAGCTGGATGAGATCACCTTCGACGAGATGCTGGAACTGGCATCCCTCGGCGCACAGGTGCTCAACAACCGCAGCGTGGAGCTGGCTAAAAAGTATAATGTGGAGCTGGAGGTCCTCTCCAGCCTGAACCCCGTGCCCGGCACGGTCGTCAAGGAGGTTGTAAAAGACGTGGAAGGTATGCTGATCAAGGGTGTCGCAAAGGACACCGACGTTGCTGTTATTACGATCCTGAATGTTCCCGATGAGCCGGGTACCAGCTTCAAGATCTTCGGCCTGCTGGCCCAGAAGAATATCAACGTGGACATCATCCTGCAGTCCACCGGCCGCGACGGCAAGAAGGACATCAGCTTTACCTGCGCTGAGGGCGAAGCCGACCTGGCGATGCGTGTGCTGAAGGAGAGCGCACACTTCCACGACGTGAGCGTGGACACCACCTGCGCCAAGGTCTCCATCGTGGGTGCCGGTATGCAGAGCCACAGCGGCGTGGCCTCCAAGATGTTCGAGGCTCTGTCCAACAACAACATCAACATCAAGATGATCTCCACCAGTGAGATCAAGATCTCCTGCATCATCGACCGTGAGGACGCCGACAAGGCTGTCAGCTCCATCCACGATATGCTGTTCGAGTAAGATGTGGCTTCAAAGCCGCCGTGCCGTGCGTCCTGCGCCGGTGCGGCGACTTTTTGCGTACACAATTTTTTTACAGCCCCTGCCGTTTACACCCAGATAAAAGGGGTGTATAATATTATTATGTGCCTGTATCCAGGGCGAACGTCAAAAACAGGAAGGAAGCTGCATCATGGAGCAAAATCGACCCGCACCCCGCCGCGCTCTGTCGCCGAAAGAACGCCGCCGGAGACACCGTATCCGTCTCGTGCGCAACTGGACGGTCTTTCTGCTCAGCTGCGGCGCGGTCATGGCTGTGATGACCGGCGGCATCCTCTGGCTGCTGCCCAGGGCCTATGCCCTCATCGCACCGCCGACGGCCTTCGAGGCCCGGGAGTATGAGGGCGGCGCGGAGACGGACCTTTCGGATAAGCGCCTCATGCTGGTGAATGCAAACCTTCCCCTGACGGAAGAGCCGACGCCGGAGCTGGCCGTGGCCGATGATGCCACCGGCGTTTCGCTGGAAGCCGAGGCCGCCGCAGCCTACCGCGAGATGGCCGAGGCCGCAAGGCAGGATGAGATCGAGCTGGTGCTGACGGCAGGGTATCAGGATGCCGCCGCCCGCCAGAGCGCCTATGAGGCCGCGGTCCAGAGCTACCGGGAGTCCGGCTGCTCGGAGGAAGAGGCCGCTGCCAGGGCTGCGACTGTCCAGCCTGCGCCGGAGGCCAGCGAATATGCCACCGGCTACGGTGCCGACATCCTCGCGGCAGACAGCATGGAAAAGGACACCGGCTTCGCCGACACCCGCGCCTATGAGTGGCTGGAAGCCTATGCCGCAGAGCACGGCTTCATCCTGCGCTGGCCGCAGGAGCGTCAGGCCGCCACCGGCATGGTGTTTGAGCCGTGGCACTGGCGGTATGTGGGCAGGGACAACGCCCTCGCCATCCGCGCCTCCGGCCTCTCGCTGGAAGAGTATCTGGCGCTGGAACAAACGAAATAATACAAAAGGACGATAGAACATTGAGACGATCCCAAATCGCGCCCGGCGTCTACCTCTCGTATGACGCCGCGCAGAAATTCAACCGCTGCCGCATCAGCATCCACTTCGCGTTCCCGGCCCGCCGCGAGACGGCCACAGCCCACGCGCTGCTGCCGCTGGTGATGGAGCGGGGCTATGCCGACTGCCCCGACATGACCCAGATGACCAAAAAGCTGGCCCGCCTCTACGGTGCCGACCTGACCGTGGACGCCCGCCCCATGGGCTGCAGCCACAACCTCTGCGTCAGCATCACCGGCATCAAGGACCAGTTCGCACTGGAAGGGGAGAAGCTGACGCAGGAGTACGCCGCACTGGCCCTCGGCACAGCGTTCCACCCCTATTTTGTGGGCAGCACCTTCGACCCCGAGGCCGTGGGCATCGAAAAGCAGATGCTGAGGAAGGCGCTGGAAGACGAAGTGAACGACAAGCGCCTTTACTGCCAGCGGCAGGCCAACCGGGAATTCTTCGGCGACAGCCCCGCCGGTGTCCGGCAGGAGGGCTACTTAGAAGAAGTGGACGGCCTGACGCCCGAAGCGCTGACCGAGGCATACTACGAGATGCTGCGGACGGCGAACATCGAGCTCATCGTGCTGGGCTGCGACGAGGCCAGCACCACTGCCGTGAAGGACGCCCTTCTGATGGAGCTTTCGGCCATCGACCGCGCCCCGCTGCCCCGGGCCGAAAATATCGCCATGCCCCGGCGGGAGCCGGTGCGGAAGGTGGAGCATTTCGACACCACACAGGCCAAGCTCTGTATGCTGTTCACGCTGGGCCGGCCCATGCAGCCTGAACAGCTGGCCGCTGTCCGGCTGGCGATGGCCCTCTACGGCGGCAGCGTGACCAGCCGCCTTTTCCTGAACGTCCGGGAGCGCGACCATCTGTGCTACTACTGCTCGTCGTCCTTCCAGAGCTTCACGGGCAGCATGGCCGTCAACAGCGGCGTCGAGCACACCGACGCGGCCCGCGCTGAGCAGGCAGTGCTCAAAGAGCTGGCAGACCTCTGCGACGGCCCGATCACCGACGAAGAGCTGGAAGACTGCCGCCGGGGCCTGCTGGCCGGGATGAACGGCCTGGAGGATACGCTGGGCGGCATCGAGACATGGTACTATATGGAAGTGCTGCGGGGCGGCCCGGTGCAGACGCCGGACGACGCCCGCCGCGCCCTGCTGGCGGTGACCAGGGAGGATGTGCGGGATATTCTGAAGCAGTTCACCCTGTCGGTGAGCTGTCTGCTGACGCGGGAGGAGGGGAACGAGAATGGCTGAGAACACCCAGAGCGTGCTGGAACACACCGCCGCTGACCAGTGGAAAGTTCTGCCCTCGGGGCTGACCGTACTTGTCCGCCCCATGCCGGGCTACTCCGGCACCCATGTCATCTACGCCACCCGCTTCGGCTCCATCGACCGGGATTTCCGGCTGGGGGAGCGGGAAGTGCATCTGCCCGCCGGTGTGGCCCATTTCCTCGAGCACAAGATGTTCGAGGATGAGGACGGCGACGCCTTTGCAAAGTTCGCCAAGACCGGCGCGAATGCCAATGCCTTCACGGCCTTCGACCGCACCTGCTACCTCTTTACGGCCACGGAACAGCTGGACGAGAGCCTTGACGTGCTGCTGGGCATGGTGGGACACCCCTACTTTACCGAGCAGACCATCGCCAAAGAGCAGGGCATCATCGGGCAGGAGATAAAGATGTACGATGACAGCCCCGACTGGCGGCTCATCACCGGCCTGTGCGAGTGCCTGTATCACAGCCACCCCATCCGCAGCGATATTGCGGGAACGGTGGAGAGCATCGCGGAGATAACACCCGAAATGCTCTACGACTGCTGCAAAGCGTTCTATGCGCCGGGCAATATGGTGCTGGCCGTAGCAGGCAACACCAGCATGGAGCAGATCCTGGCTGCCTGCGCCCGCCATGGCCTGATGGACGAGCGCCCGGCGGAAAAGGTCGAGCGCCTGCTCCGCCCCGAGCCGATGACGCTGGCGGCGGCCGAAAAGACCATCGCCATGCCCATCGCCAAGCCCTGCTTCGGTCTGGGCTTCAAAGAAGAGCCGCTGCCTTTCGGCGACCTGCGCAGCGAGATGCTGTACGAGCTCATCCTCTGCTGCATCTGCGGCGGGATGTCGCCGCTCTACCGCCGCCTCTACGACGAGGGCCTGACCAACCCGGGCTTCGGCGGTGAGGTGCTGCGGGTGGACGGATGCTGCTGCATCCTCTTCACCGGCGAGAGCGACCAGCCCGACACCGTCCGGCAGCTTCTGCTGGACGAGATCGAGCGGGTGCGCAAAGAGGGCGTGGACCGGGAGATCTTCACCCTCTGCAAGAACGAAAAATACGGCCAGCTCATCGAAAATCTGGAAAACGTCGAGGATTCGGCCAGCCAGATGGCAGATTTCGCGCTGGCAGGTCAGACTGTGGCCCAGCAGATCACCATGCTGGCGGGCCTGACGGCAGAGGACGCCGACGCGGCATTGCAGCACATCCTGCGGCCTGAGCGGATGGCCGTGATGCACATTGAGCCGGACGGCACTGCCGTCGAAGAGGACGAAGAAGAGGAGACGGAAGAATGACGAATCTGGTACAGTTCCCGGGCCTCGGCCTCAGCTTTGAGCTGAGCCGGGTAGCCTTCAGCATCGGCGGCATGGATATTTATTGGTACGGTGTCTGCATCGCCTTTGGCCTCTGCCTCGCATTGGTCTTTGCGTTCCGCCGCTGCACGGAGTTCGGCATCGACGCCGATTCGATGGTGGATGTCATCCTCATCGGCGTGGTGCTGGGCATCGCCAGCGCCCGCCTGTATTATGTGGCGATGGCACCCTATAATTACGATACCATCTGGGATGTGCTGGCTGTCCGCGACGGCGGTCTGGCCATCTACGGCGGCATCATCGGTGCCTTTGTGTTCGGCGGCCTGGCCTGCAAATGGCGGGGCGTGCCGGTGCTGCCCATGTTCGACCTGGCCGGCATGGGCTTCCTCATCGGACAGGGCTGCGGCCGCTGGGGCAACTTCTTCAATCAGGAGGCTTTCGGCTGCAACACCACCCTGCCCTGGGGCATGTTCAGCGAAGCAACGGAAGATTACCTGATGGGCAGCACCGTCACGGTGCCGAAGGGCGTCACCATCGACCCCGCCATGCCCGTCCACCCCACCTTCCTCTACGAGAGCATCTGGTGCTTCGTGGGTCTGGCCCTGCTGGCGGCGTACATCAAAAAGCGGAAGTTCAACGGCGACATTGCCCTGCGCTACCTTGTCTGGTACGGCGCAGGCCGCTTCTGGATCGAAGCTCTCCGCACCGACAGCCTGCTGCTGGTGCCGTCGCTCGGCCTGCGCGCTTCCCAGCTGGTGGCGGCTGCGGCCGTCGTGGGCGGTGTGGCACTGGAAATTTTCCTGACCCGAAAATATAAGTCCAGGCCTCTCATGGTGACGCTGGCTCTGACGGCAGAGAACCGCAGTCTGCTGGCAAAGGTGCGCAGGGCAGAGCCGGAATTTACGGTGGAGAGGGAGGAGCTGGTGGCTTCCAGCCCCCGCAAGCTCTTCCTCGAGCGCACGAATGCCTATAACGAGCGGGTGAAGCAGCTGCTCAAAGAGAAACTGGCGGAGAAAAAAGACGCCTGATCAGAATATTTCGAAAGAGCCGCAGCGCAGAGAACCTTGCGCTGTGGCTCTTTTTGGTGTATAATATAGCCACAGGCGAAGTGAGGTGAACTGTATGCAGATCATTCCGATGCGTGAACTGAAAAATACCGTGGAGATCGAGCGCCGCTGCGCCGAGGAAAACGGCCCGGTGTTCATCACCAAAAACGGCTATGGCCGCCTTGTGGTCATGGATATCGACTACTATGACCGGACCATGAAAGAGATGGAAGAGGCAAAACTTATCGTGGAGGGCCTGCGGGATGTGGAACAGGGCCGTACCGTGGACGGTGAAACGTTCATGAAAGAATTGGGAGCAAAGTATGGGCTTTGAGTACGGCTATCGCTTTGCCCGGCAGGCCGCAGCAGATGTGACAGGGATCGTAGATTATCTGGCAGGAGATCTGGCAAACCCGACGGCAGCGGCTTCCTTTAAAAAGAGCCTGATGGAATGTCTGGATACACTGCGGATGTTCCCGCAGAGCGGCAGCCTGGTGCAGAATGGTTATGTTCCGCAGACAGGGATCCGGGAAAAACTGGTTGGAAATGATATCCTGTTTTACCAGACGGATGCGGAAACCCGGACGGTCTACATCCTTCGGGTGGTGCATGGAAGCCGGGATTTGGATCGTGTCGTAAAAAATCTCACATAAAGCGGAAATTTCCTCTTGCAATCCGGGCGCTTTTTTGCTATAATATTCTAGCCGCGTGGTGTGGGCGCCTGAAATGACCCCCGTAGGGGCCTGCCTTTACGACCAGCGAGTACAACGAAAAGGAATGAACAAAATGTACGCAATCATTGTTACCGGCGGTAAGCAGTACCGCGTGGAGCAGGGCGACATCGTCTACATCGAAAAGCTGGACGTTGAGGCCGACTCCGAAGTGAAGTTTGATCAGGTTCTCGCTATTGGCGAGGAGGGTTCTGTGAAGGTTGGCGCTCCTGTTGTTGAGGGCGCTACCGTTTCTGCCAAGGTCATCAAGAATGGCAAGGGCAAGAAGCTGAACATCATCACCTATCGCGCAAAGAAGCACAGTGCTCGCCGTATGGGCCATCGTCAGCCCTACACCAAGGTTGAGATCACTGCGATCAACGGCTAAGGAGGTAAATTACAATGGCACATAAAAAGGGCGTAGGCAGCACCAAGAACGGCCGCGATTCCGCAGCACAGCGTCTGGGCACCAAGCGTGCAGATGGTCAGTTCGTTCTGGCCGGCAACATCCTGGTCCGTCAGCGTGGCACCCACATCATGCCGGGTGAGAACGTTGGCAAGGGCAGCGATGACACCCTGTTTGCTCTGGTGGACGGCACCGTCCGTTTTGAGCGCGTGGGCAAGAACGGCAAGAAGTGCAGCGTCAAGCAGTAACTTCTTTCTAAAATCTGCAACACAGAGAGCCGGACCCTCGTGGCCCGGCTCTTTTTGATGAAATAAGGCTATGCGTTCGTGTGGCGCTGTTTGCAAGCCTTCCCCCGGTCGGGGGAAGGTGGCACGAAGTGCCGGATGAGGGCGCTGAAACGCAAAGGCCTATAAAGCTAAGGAGGGGCTGTATGGCAGCACAGACTAACTTTATCGACATCGCCACGATATGGCTCCATGCGGGCAAGGGCGGCGATGGT
>ERZ773106.1142-NODE-1142-length-21276-cov-3.963762_pt1 | contig 21276 bp, 17 predicted proteins | sample MGYA00580572_ERZ773106 | MGnify/ENA primary metagenome ERZ773106 (study PRJEB29015, sample SAMEA2737868) | human gut metagenome | biome: human gut; feature: human-associated habitat; material: faeces | place: China | collected 2012 ... | reverse complement strand
TTGAGATGATCGTTGACAAGGATTTATGGCCAATGCCGTCTTATGGAGATCTGATCTTTGAAGTTTAACCCAAAGATTTAAGGGACATTTTTTACAAACATCTTATAAAATAAAAAAGAGACATTTTTTCAGAACCACGAAGCTGTGGAATTTTGGAAAAGTGTCTCTTTTTCTATAGAGGGAGGAGATTGTTATGGATAAACAACAAATTGTAAGTTTTATCAATGAAAATATGTTTGGCATCTGGTTTCTGATCGGTGCCGCACTGGTATTCTGGATGCAGGCAGGCTTTGCCATGGTAGAAACCGGTTTTACCAGAGCAAAGAATGCAGGCAACATTTTGATGAAGAACCTGATGGACTTCTGTATTGGTACCGTAATGTTCATCCTGATCGGTTTTTCATTATTGCTGGGAGAAGATGTTCTTGGTTTTATCGGAAAACCGGGATTTGATATCTTTACCAGTTATGCAAATTTTGATTTTTCGAATTTTGTGTTTAACTTAGTATTCTGTGCAACTACAGCAACGATTGTATCAGGTGCTATGGCAGAGCGTACAAAATTCTTATCCTACTGTATTTATTCAGCAGTAATTTCGGCATTGATTTATCCGATTGAAGCACACTGGATCTGGGGCGGTGGCTGGTTATCACAGCTTGGATTCCACGATTTTGCAGGTTCCTGTGCCATTCATATGGTTGGTGGTATTTCAGCACTCATCGGTGCAGCAATGCTTGGACCACGTATTGGAAAGTTCTCAAAAGATAAGTCTGGGAAGATTACAAAAGTCAACGCATTCCCGGGACACAATCTTCCACTTGGATGCCTTGGATGTTTTATTCTCTGGTTTGGCTGGTATGGATTTAATGGCGCTGCATGTACTTCCGGTTCACAGCTTGCCAGCGTATTTCTTACAACGACCGTAGCTCCGGCAGTTGCAACAGTTGTATGTATGATCTTTACATGGCTTAAATATGGTAAACCTGATGTATCAATGTGCCTGAATGCGTCACTTGCAGGACTTGTAGCAATTACCGCTCCTTGTGACGTGACCGATTGTTTCGGTGCAATCTGTATTGGTTTTGTTTCCGGTTTACTGGTTTGCTTTGGTGTATGGCTTTTGGATTATAAGCTTCATGTGGACGATCCGGTTGGTGCGGTAGCTGTACATATGATGAATGGTATCTGGGGTACCATCGCCGTTGGTTTATTTGCTACCAAATCCGCACCGGGAAATGATTCGGTGGTTGGTTTATTCTATGGTGGTGGATTCAGACAGCTTGGTATTCAGCTGTTAGGTTTTGTTACGGTAGCTGCATGGACAGCTGTAACCATTACCATTGCATTTATCGTCATTAAGAAAACGATTGGACTTCGTGTTACAGAGGAAGAAGAAATTGTTGGTCTGGATTCTATGGAACATGGACTTGCATCAGCTTACTCAGGATTTTCTATCATGGATGTTTCCAATACCATGACAATGGATATCAATGAAAATACAGATCTGGGTACACCGGAATATGCACAGGCTTCTACGGCAAAGAGAGATGCAGCAGTCAAGGTGGTTTCCGCCGTGCCAAAGGATGCAACCGGCATGTACAAAGTGGTTATTATTGCAAAGCTTTCCCGATATGATCATTTGAAGAAAGCAATGAACGATCTGGGTGTTACGGGAATGACCTGTACACAGGTTATGGGTTGTGGTATCCAGAAAGGCTCCGGCGAGCGTTACCGTGGTGCTGAAGTCGATGCAACCTTACTTCCGAAGATTAAGGTAGAGGTTGTTGTAAGCAAGATCCCAGTAGACAGCGTAGTGGCTGCAGCAAAGAAGGCACTTTATACCGGACATATCGGAGATGGAAAAATCTTCGTATACGATGTGGCAAAGGTTGTCAAGATTCGTACCGGTGAGGAAGATATGGAAGCCTTACAGGATGTTGAATAATTTTGCACTAATCTAATGGCTAGGTTAGTGAATCTAATCCCCTTAGTTTTAGTATACATCAACAGCGGACCCCTGGCGAAAGCCGGGGGTTTTTGCTGTCGATAAATAAAACTTTCTATTGCACATATTATTTGGTATAATATATGGATAAAAGAATTTTTATTATTTCTGCGGGGAGAAAACTATGAACTATGGAAGAACTTCTTTGCGCCGGAGAGCAAAACAGCTGGACGCAAGAGGAACGAGAATACGTCATAAAATCGGAGTCATACTGGGGAAACTTCTACTGATTGGAATCATTGTGGGAGGCTGTGCGACAGTGAGTTTCGGAGTGGGTGCATTGAAAGGAATTCTTGCATCCGCACCGGATATATCCGAAGTGGATGTCATTCCAACGGGATATTCCACGAAAGTGCTTGCGGCAGACGGAAGTGAGACAGCAAAATTAGTGGCAGCCGGATCCAACCGGCAGTACGTGACAATTGACCAGATTCCGGAGAATCTGCAGCATGCGGTAGTGGCGATCGAGGATGAGCGTTTTTATGATCATAACGGTATTGACCTGAAAGGAATTGTCAGGGCACTGGTGGCGGATGTCCGGACCAGAGATTTCAGTCAGGGAGCAAGTACGCTTACGCAGCAGCTGATTAAAAATAATGTGCTGAGTGAGCAGTGGGCAAACGAAAATGACAGTAATATTTCCAAAATTGAAAAGATGGAACGTCAGGTACAGCGGAAAATACAGGAACAGTATCTGGCAATAGAGCTGGAAAAAAAGGTAAATGACAAGAACTGGATTCTGGAAAATTATCTGAATTCCATCAACCTTGGAAGCAATACCCTTGGGGTTCAGGCAGCAGCACAGCGTTATTTTGGGAAAGATGTGTCAAAGCTGACACTTTCGGAATGTGCGGTTATTGCCGGAATTACAAAGAATCCGGCAGGTTACAATCCCATTCTTCATCCAAAGGAAAATGCAAAGCGCAGAAAGAATGTGCTGGATGCCATGAAAAAACAGGGATATATTTCGCAGAAACAGTATGATAAAGCGATGGCAGATGATGTGTATGGCAGGATTTCCGAACACAATGATGTGAGGGAAGAAACCATGAACACATATTTTGTGGACGCGGTCATTGATGATGTTTTTGATGATCTGGTAAATATCAAGGGCTATTCGGAGTCAGAAGCATACAAGGCAATTTATCAGGGGGGATTGACGATCAAGTCCACACAGAATCTTCAAATCCAGAAAATCTGCGATGAGGAGGTGGCAGACAAAGCCAATTATGATGCGGGTACCAAATATTCATTCTATCTTTCTTTTCAGGTGAAGGAGAAGGATGGTACAATAAAAACATATACCAATCAGACAATGCTTTCCTATTATAAAAAGAAAAACAAAAGTCAGAATTATTCGATCAATTTTACATCGGAGGAGGACTGCCGGGCTGCAATTGCACAGTACGAAAAAGATGTCCTCGGAAAAGGGGACAAGCTGGTAGAAAATTCAGAGTATATTTTCATTACCATGCAGCCGCAGGTGGCGATGACGATCATGGATCAGTCGACCGGTGAGGTACAGGCGATTGTCGGCGGACGCGGAAATAAGGCCGGAAACCGTACCTGGAACCGTGCAACAAAGACCTGCCGGCAGCCGGGATCTACTTTTAAAATCATTGCATGTTATGCGCCGGCACTCGATGCCGGAGGAAAAACGCTGGCATCCGTGCAGGATGATGCACCGCTTACGGTCGGAAATAAAACATACAATAACTACACGCACAAATTCGGAGGATTCACGAGCATCCGGAAGGCAATCACAAAATCCATCAATATTGTGACAGTAAAAACACTTCAGGATATTGGTGTGGATCTGGGATATGAATATGCAGAAAACTTCGGATTTTCCACGCTTACCGATACGGACAGAAACCTTGGAATTTCTCTCGGAGGTCTGACACAGGGTGTGACAAACCTGGAACTTACTGCAGCTTATGCCGCAATTGCAAATCAGGGAGAATATAACGAACCGAGTTTTTATACCCAGGTACTGGATCATGACGGCAACGTTCTTCTTGATAAAACACAGACAAAGGAACAGCATCAGGTAATAAAAGAGGATACCGCATGGCTTCTGACGGATGCCATGAAAGATGTTATGACGAGTGGAACGGGTATGCGGGCTTATTTTGGAACCGGAATGGCACAGGCAGGAAAATCCGGTACGACAACGCTGAACAGGGATGCACTGTTTGCCGGATTTACGCCTTATTACACCTGCGTGGTATGGGGCGGATATGATGATAATTCCATTCAGTCAGCTACGGGATATCCAAAGAATTTGTGGAAAGCTGTGATGAAGCGGATTCATGCGGATCTTAAGGCAAAAGATTTTGAAAAACCTTCCGGAATTACACAGGCTGTTGTCTGTGCAAAATCCGGACTTCTGCCGGAAGCGGATGTCTGTGATAAAGATCCGCGTGGAACGCAAAGTTATACGGAATATTTTGCGAAAGGAACCGTTCCGACAGAGAGTTGTGATCATCATATTTCTCTGCAGATCTGTGAGGCATCCGGAAAAGTTGCCGGAGAATACTGTCCTGCAGATCAGGTTGTGACAAAAACTTATATTGTGGGTGCCGAAAAGGGCTCGGCCGATTACCAGTACTGTGCGACAGAGAAATTCTTAAATGAAACATGCAATATACATGATGCCGAAACGCAGGATGAGGAAAAGCCGGAAGAAGAACCGGCAGATCCGCCGGATGATGCAAAACCGGAAGAAACACATGAACCGGAACAGACACCGGAGAAAAATGAGGAATGACACAAAGGAGAATAGGATATATGCGAGTGGTCTATACCGGAGGAGAGGGTGAAATCACAGAGAAGAAATCCCGTTTTATAGCAACAGTAAAGCCTGTTCAGTCAGAAGAAGAAGCGGTTGCTTTCATTAATGAGACAAAGAAAAAATACTGGGATGCCCGTCATAACTGTTCTGCTTTTGTCATCGGGGAGAGGCAGGAGCTGACGCGCTGTTCGGATGATGGAGAGCCGGCACAGACTGCCGGCCGCCCGATGTTGGATGTACTTCTCCGGGAGAAGATTACGGACGTTGCGGTTGTTGTCACGCGCTATTTTGGAGGTGTGCTGCTTGGAACAGGAGGGCTTGTGCGTGCCTATCAGGCAGCGACACAGGCGGGACTTGCAGCCAGCCGGCTCATTGAAAAATGTAAGGGACAGCAGCTGCTGATTCATACCGATTACAATGGGCTTGGAAAACTGCAGTATTTATTCGGACAAAATCATACCGTGATTCTGGATACGGCATATGAGGCGGATGTCACAATGACAATTCTCGTACCCACGGAACATAAAGAGACACTTCCGAAGGAAATTACAGAACTGACCAACGGATCAGCAGGTCTGGAATGGGGAAAAACCTGCGTATATGCACTAATTGATAAAGAAGTTGTGTTTTTTTGAAAAAATTTGAAAATATGGGTTGACACTTATAGGGGTTCCATGTATAATACCATTTGTTGAGAGACATGAAACACATTGGCCCATCGCCAAATGGTAAGGCAACGGACTCTGACTCCGTCATTTCCAGGTTCGAATCCTGGTGGGCCAGCTGAAAAGCACTACATTATGTAGTGCTTTTTGTTTTATAAAAGATAAGAATAAGAAAGGACACGGTAATGTACGAATTTGACAGCAGAGTAAGATACAGTGAGACAGATGCACAAGGCCGGATGACATGGCTGGCGCTTATGGATTACTTTCAGGATTGCAGCGTATTTCATTCAGAGGCCGTGAACCTTGGTGTGGAAGTATGGACCGATGCACAAAAGGCGTGGATCTTATCTTCCTGGCAGATCTGTCTGAACCGGATGCCGCGGCTGGGCGAACAGATTACGACACAGACATGGGCATATGGAATGAAAGGCTTTTACGGTTACCGGAATTTCTCCATGAACGGCAGGGATGGGGAACGGATGGCATATGCAAATTCCGTATGGGTACTGATGGATACAAAGAAGGGGATTCCGGTCAGAGTGACAAAAGAAATCTCGGATGCATACGGATTGGACCCACAGCTTCCCATGCAGTGCAGCGAGCGGAAAATTATGCTGCCGGAAAAATATGAAGAAAAAGATTCATTGGTCGTTCCTTCTTATTTCATAGATACCAATCACCATATGAACAATACCAGATATGTACAGGTGGCGATGGAATATGTTCCGAAGGAGTTTCGGACAATGGAAGTCCGGGTAGAATATAAAAAAGCTGCGATGTGTAAAGATGTAATTGTGCCGCATGTGACGATAGAAGATCCCCGTGTGACGGTTGCACTGTGTGCGCCGGATGGGCAGCCATATGCAGTTGTTGTTTTTTTGAAAGCGTAGGAAAAAGATGAAATTAGCAGAATATCAGGATTTGTATTATGTAAAAAAAGTAGACTTCGGAGTATATCTGGCAGAGGATATGGGCGGTGAGACACATGTGCTGCTTCCGTCAAAACAGGTGCCGGAAGATGCAAAACCGGGGGAAAAGATAAGGGTCTTTTTATATAAAGATTCCAAAGACCGGCTGATTGCAACAACCAACACACCGAAGCTGACACTGGGAGAATATGCACCGCTTGTGGTGAAAGAAGTTGGAAAGATCGGTGCTTTTCTGGATTGGGGACTGGAAAAAGATCTGTTTCTGCCATATAAAGAGATGACTTCACGGGTAGAAGCAGGAGACGAGATTCTTGTAACCCTTTATATTGATAAAAGCAAGCGGCTTTGTGCCAGCATGAAGGGACTGTACGATCTGCTTTCCAAGGATTCACCGTATCAGAAAGATCAGATGGTAACCGGAAGGGTGTATGAGTTTTCCGATAACTTTGGTGCTTTTGTGGCAGTGGATGATCGCTTTTCCGCAAGAATACCAAATTCAGAGGATCACAGTTTCCTGAAAATCGGAGATGTGATTGAGGCGAAAGTTACTGCAGTAAAACCGGATGGAAAGTTAGATCTTACACTGCGGGAAAAAGCTTATATTCAGATGGACACGGATGCAGAGAAAATACTTGAATTGCTGGATTCCTATGCAGGAGTGCTTCCGTTTTCGGAAAAAGCGAGTCCAGAGGTGATTAAGAGGGAAACCGGATTGAGTAAAGCTGCGTTTAAACGTGCCATCGGACACTTGTATAAAGAAAGAAAAATTACACTGGATGGTGGAAAAATCCGCAAGAGTTTCGTATAATGCAGGTAAAGGCAAAAGGAGGAATATAAAATGAAAAACGTAATCAGTACAGATAAAGCACCAGCCGCAATCGGACCGTACTCACAGGCGATTGAAGTGAACGGAACGGTATACACATCCGGCATTATCCCGGTTGTTCCTGCTACCGGAGAAATTCCGGAAGGATCTGTGGCACAGGCGCAGCAGGCATTTGAAAATCTGTCAAATCTGCTTGAGGCAGCCGGAACCGGAATGGATAAGGTAGTAAAAACCACTGTTTTTATCAAGGAAATGAATGATTTTGCAGCAATTAATGAAGTTTATGCAAAATTTTTCCCGTCACCATTTCCATCCAGAAGCTGTGTGGAAGTGGCACGTCTTCCGAAAGATGTTATGCTTGAAATTGAAGCCATTGCTGTAAAATAAAGAAAAGATCAAAAACGAAAAGAGATCTGTGCATTGCACAGATCTCTTTTGTTGTCTTTGCGGTTCTTTTTCCGGTTAGACGGAAACGTCAATGTTACTTCCTAAATTAGGATAAACAGAGTTCTCCATCATTTTTGCCAGCCCAACACCAAGCGATTCATTCGATGAGATGGCATTGTCAAGCATTTTAATGCTGACGGCATTTGCCAGAGAGCCGGGATCGGAACTGTTTACGGAAAGAAGCGCAGAACTGATACTTGAAATATCCATATGACAGATCTCCTTTTAAAATACTCGGTATACGTGTTTTTCTTTATTACATCTTTATTATGGCATAAATATACGAAAAATTCAATTGAATTCTGTGGATGGAAAAGGGGTTGACACATATCCGTGCCTTTGCTATAATGACAATGTAATAATTGTAACAAATTCGTAATAAAGAAGTACAAAAGTCATTGGAGGCGAAAATGAAACGTAAAACATTATTAAAATTGACCGCATGTGGGTTAGTTGGGGCACTGACCATTGGCAATTTTACTGTAGCAGCTTACGCAGCACCAACTGCTGGAGTCGCAAGCCTTGCTTCCGATATTGCAACAACATCATCTGCACCGACTGCAGGATTTTCACTGGCACTCAGTGAAGTCGCAGAAAAAGTGGAAGATGAGGCAACCGTTGCAAGTGCACAGCCGGAAGTAAAAGAAGTTGAAGCACCAGTTGTAAAGTCTGAGTATGAAGACAAAGCGGTAGCTGTTGTGGAGGATTACGTGAACGTTCGTAAGAAACCAACTACAGACAGCAAGGCTGTAGGAAAATTATATAAGAATAACGTAGGAACCGTCATCGGGGAGAAGGATGGCTGGTACAAAATCAAATCTGGATCGGTAACAGGTTATGTAAAATCTGAATTCGTATCCATTGGTGATGAGAAAAAATTAAAGAAAGCAGGAAGAAGAGTTGCTCTTGTAGAGACAGAGACATTAAAAGTCCGCAAGGGAGCTTCCCAGAAGTCAGAAGTAATTACTCTGGTGCCGGAAGGAGACGATTTGACGGTACTGGATGAGTCAAAGGATGGATGGGCAAGGGTTTCTGTAGATGAAGGCAAAGGCTATGTATCTACAGATTATGTCACATTATCTACAGAATACACATATGCAGAGTCTGCTGCAGAAGAAAAGGCAAGATTACAGAAGGAAAAAGAGGAGCGTGAGGCTGCGGACAGAGCAGCACAGAAAGCGGAGAGCGCATCTCAGACAACCTCTTCAGGCTCTTCACAGTCACAAAGCTCAGATTCTTCCGTACAGGATTCATCAAGCGCATCTTCAACAGGATCAGCGGTTGCAAGTTATGCAGGACAGTTTGTAGGAAATCCATATGTATATGGTGGGACAAGCCTTACAAACGGAACGGATTGTTCCGGATTTGTAATGTCTGTATACGCACATTTCGGTGTCAGCCTTCCACACAGCTCAAGTGCTTTAAGAAGTGTAGGATATGGCGTCAGCACATCAAACATGCAGCCGGGTGATATCGTATGTTACAGCGGACATGTTGCAATCTATGTTGGAAACAATACGATTGTACATGCAAGCAATGCAAGAGACGGTATTAAATATACTTCTCCTGCAAATTACAGAACCATTCTTGCAGTTCGAAGAATTTTCTAACAATTAAGATAACATAAGTATAACAGGAGCACTTGCGAAAGCAAGTGCTCTTTTTCTTAATATTATTTAAGGATTTCTTAAATTTGCAAAAAACAGATTTTGCAAGGGAAATAACATTGACAAGCACAATCATATAAAGTTACTATGTAAAATGAGTAGTTTATTGAACGGTAACAGAGGGAGGAACAGAAATTGGCATTTACCAAGGCGAAGATAGTTATGGCAGGACTGGCGGTGACGGCGGTTTGTATTGTGGCGCCACAGCAGTTAAAGGCTCAGGTGCCCGAAGCGCAGATGGATGGCGTCATGGGACAGAGCATAGAGGATGAGACCGTGTATGAGTCAAAGCCGGATCTGGATACACTGATAGAAAAGAATGCACCTGTTTTCGGGAATCGGACATCCTTGAAAAAAGCATCGTCGTATTCGAGTGCTTTTTTGAATGCGTCTTTTACGACGGCCGGTGATTATACCAGCGCAACCTATTATCACAAAGCGGACTATGCGGATGATGAACTGGTCAACGGAATTGATGTATCATACTGGCAGGCGGATGCAGCACTGAAGAAAAAGTATTCCAAAGACAAAACAAAGTGGACACAGACCGGATTGGACTGGGAAAGTATTCACGGAGCCGGAATTGATTTTGCTTTCGTGCGTGTGGCGTCCAGAGATACGAAAGATGGAAGTATTTACAGAGATAATTGTGCAGACAGTCATATTCAGGGAGCAGTTTCCAATGATATCAATGTCGGACTGTATTTCTTTTCCCAGGCTCTGAATGAGACAGAGGCACGGGAGGAAGCCCAGTATGTGCTCGATATGATTGACCAGTACGGCTGGAATGTGTCGATGCCGATCATCATGGACCGGGAGGCAGGGGCAAACAAGCGTCTGACTGCGGGAAAACTTTCCAAAACAAAAGAGACAGCGGTATGTCAGGCATTTGCGGATACCATTACGGCAGCCGGATACCGGGCAGGCGTATATGCATCTTATGCGTGGATCAAAAACTATATCAATACGGATGCTTTGTATGACTGTTCCCTGTGGGTGGCACGGTACAACAATACCACGACAAGCAATACAAAATTAGGAACGCCATATGCGGATGCCGCATATGATTACGAATTCTGGCAGTATTCGTCAAAAGGGGAAGTGGATGGTTATACAGGGGTCCTTGATGTGAATTTCTGGTATAAGGATACCAGTGAACAGATAACCGGACTGAAAGCATCGAATGGGACTTCGGGAATTGTGAATCTCAGCTGGGACAGTGTTTCGGCGAATGATGTGGACGGTTATCAGGTATGGCGCAGCGACTCGGATCAGGGAAAATATACGCTTCTAAAGTCGACAACCGACTGTAGTTATACGGACACAACGGCAGAAGGAGGGAAAGTCTATCAGTATAAAGTGAGATGTTACTGGACGATAGGGGGGAATGCTTATTACGGAACATTTTCCTCTCCGGTTTCAGTGATTACCTCGCTGGAAAAGGTTGCTGGAATCGCAACACAGACGCGGACAGAGACTTCGCTTGGGTTGTCCTGGGAAGAAACACAGGGGGCTGTGGGGTATCAGATTTATCAGTACAGTGCAGCAAGTAGTCAGTATGAAATGGCAGCTGACGTGGGAGATGGAAGCACTTCTTATACGATAAGCGGCCTGACGGGGGCGAACGAATATAAGTTTAAAATCCGTGCTTATGAAAAAAATAATGATCATGTACTTCCGGGCCGGTTTTCGGATGTTTACAGTGATGTGACACTTCCGGGTCAGGTGGATCTGACGAATGTTTCTGCAACTGGGACTTCTTCCGTGAAACTGACATGGCAGACTGTGGATGGGATCACCGGATATATGATTTACCGGCTGGATACAGCAGACGGTAAATACAAACAGGTTGCGACAGTAAAAAGTGCCCAGACGCTTTTCTACACCGATCAGAAGCTTGCAGCAGGAAAGACTTATAAATATAAAGTATGTGCATACAAAACGTATAAGGATAAAAATTATAAAGGTGCGTATTCCACAGAAAAGCAGGTGAAAATCAAAAAAACAGAAAAGCCTGCAAAAGTAAAAACGATAAAACTCAGTACAAAAGATGCAGCAGTTACCGTGCAGTGGAGTAAGGTTTCCGGGGCAACCGGCTATCAGGTATACCGGCTGAACACAAAGACCGGAAAGTATACAAAGATTGCAGCGGTCAAAGGAACTTCGTATCGGAATACAAAACTGAAAAAAGGGGCAACCTATCGCTATAAGGTCCGCGCATACAAAACGGTAAACAAAAAGAACTATTACGGAGCATTTTCAAACACCACAGCAATTAAAGTAAAGTAGGAAACAAATGAAAAAGAAAGTACAAATGAAAAAAATGGCAGGTGTGTTTTTGGCATTGGCAATACTGGGAATTGGTCTTTTCCCGCCGGGAAACGTGTATGCGGCTGCAAATCAGGCGCCGGACGCAGATCCGGTGGTTGTAGTTCTTGATCCGGGACATGGAGGGCATGATCAGGGTGCCAGATATAAGTGGGACGGAAAAACATACAAGGAGAAACAGTTAAATCTTGCCATTGCAAAGGCCTGTAAAACCGAACTGGAAAAGTATGCAGGAGTGAAGGTATATATGACGCGTTCTTCCGACCGTTTTGTGACACTTGGAAACCGTGTGAATTTTGCAAAAAGCAGGAAAGCAGATCTGTTTGTTGCGATACACAACAATGCTTCCCTGAAAAAAAACGACCATGGAGCCTGTGTTTATTATCCGAACAGCGGGTATAAAGAAGAGGTGGGGAGTGAAGGAAAAATGGCGGCAGCAAGTATTCAGAAACAGCTGGTGGCACTTGGACTGAAAAATAATGGAATTCTTTACCGGAATTCGGCTGTGGGGTCCCGCTATCCGGATAAATCAAAGGCAGATTACTACGCCGTGATCAAGCGGAGCAAGTATGCCGGCTTTCCGGGACTGATTGTGGAGCATGCTTATGTCAGCAACAACGATGACAGTACAACATTTCTGAATGGTAACGACCGGCTGAAACGTCTTGGCGTGGCGGATGCCACGGGCATTGCAGAATATTTTGACCTGATTTTAGATCAGGCACCGGTTCTGCAGACACCGGTTGTAAATGCGGATGAGTCGGTGACACTGGCATGGAATACGGTGCAGGGGGCTGATTATTATCGTATTTACCGCAGAATCGCGGGGACGAAAACATATGTCTGTCTCGAAGAAACAGAGGAAACCGGATACACGGATACCGGGGTAATGCCGGGAACTTCTTATGAGTATACGGTATGCGGATGCCATGTGGGATATCAGAAAGATTCCTGCACAAAAATTGCGCAGGCAATGCAGATAACCGTTACAGGGGAAAACGCGAATATACAAAGTGCACAAAAAAATCAAAACTAAGATGGGGGATGGAAACCACAGATGTGGATAAAATGAAAAAATTATCCACTATCCGGAATCAAAAAATGCCGAAAAATCGAGTTATACACGAAGTTATGAACATTATCCACATAATTTGGGATAAGTTGTTTGTGGATGACAGGGATAAAAACAAACGATTGTTTTGTTAACAACGCATAAAAAGTATGTATTTGAATGATTGCAAACGGGAGGTATTTTTGATATACTAGGGAAGTTATGATTAAAACGATTGATTTTGCTGGAATTGAATTGGACAATTATACCGTTCGGGAAATGATCATGAATGTAGAAAAGGATATGTCTGATCATGGATTCCATACAATAGAAGAAGTAAACATGGATACGCTTATGCTGGCAGAAACGGATGAACTTGTCCGCAAAGCCATAGGGTTTGCGGAACATACCGTGATTGCGGAAAACGGAATTTTAGAAGCTGTTGGTGCAGGATCTTACCAGCACCGTCATGAGATCGAACATCATGATTTCTTTTTTGAACTGATGAAGCGGGTGGAACGCAATCATCAGACGGTGTTTGTGATCGGAGATACCACGGAACATGTGGAAAAGACCTGTGCTTTTTTATCAGAGCATTTTGGAAAATGCGAGATCCTGGGAGCAGAAGCGTTTGAAAACTGTCAGGGGGGGACGGATGCCATGGTCAATGAGATCAATGCACTGACTCCTGATATGATCTTAAGTGTTCTGCCAAGTCCGGATCAGGAACATTTCCTGATGGAGAATTGTGAGAAACTGTCTGCCGGACTGTGGTATGGAATCGGTTCCTGGGATTTTACAAAGCGCAGACAGGGACTGCTTGGAAATATACGGAATCTGATCCGCACGCATAAACTGGAGCGGCAGCTGATTCATTATCATGGAAAGCAGGAAAGCATATCATGAGGGCAAATGTCTGGAAAGAACTGGAAAATTATTTCCTGATTTTGCTGGGCACTGCACTTATGGCCATTGCCATTCAGTGGATTTTTGACAGGGTGGGGCTGATCACCGGAGGGTTTACTGGTCTTACCATTATTATACGAAATCTTACGGAAGCGCTTCTGCCGGGAGGAATTCCTCTGTGGCTGACGAATATTGTGCTGAATATTCCGATATTTCTGTATTCCTATATTCGGTTTGGAAAAAATTATATCGGGAAAACGGGCTTTGCAACCATTTTGCTTTCGGTGTGGCTTTATCTGATACCGGTGATAGATATGTCAGGGGATGATTATATGCTTGCAGCCCTGTTTGGCGGGGCATTTACCGGCATTGGCATGGCACTGGTTCTTAAGGCGGGAGCAACGACCGGCGGAACCGATATGGTTGCGGCGATCATCCAGTCACACATGCGGCACTATACGGTGGTTCAGGTGATGCAGGTACTGGATGCAGCCATTGTGATTCTCGGATTATATGTATTTGGTTTAAGACCTACACTTTATGCAGTTGTTTCTATTTTTGTGTCGACAAAAATATCCGATGCCTTTCTGGAGGGCTTTAAGACTTCCAAAGCAGCTTTTATTATCACAAACCGGTATGAGGAAGTGGCAGAACGGCTGATGGATGAGCTTGACCGCGGGGTTACGGGACTGCACGCACAGGGGATGTACACAGAGGAGAAAAAGTGCGTTCTGTATTGCGTTGTATCAAGGAAAGAGATCGTGCGTGTGAAAGAGATTGTAAATGATGTGGATTCCTCTGCGTTTGTAATCGTATCGGATGTCCGGGAGGTTTTGGGCGAGGGATTTCTGGAATATTCGGATGATTTTTAAAACGATATTGTTAAAATTTTATAGTGAAATATTACTAACCGGAAAAAGTGGTAAGAGAGGAAATGCATAAAAAATATACATTTCCTCTTTCTTTTTTTGGAAGAATGTATTAAAATAAAAGTAATTGTTCAGAAAACAGGTGGGGGAACGATAGATTTCTGGATGAAATATGGGGATAAGGAGAGCTGACTATGATATCCAATCAAATACTTCAAAATACAATTGACGGACTGAAAGCAATTACACGTACAGATTTATGTGTGATTGATGTAGAGGGAAAAATTCTGGTCGCGACATTTCCGGATGCAGAACAGTTTGTAGCTCCGGCACAGACCTTCGTGGAATCGCCGGCGGACAGTCAGGTGGTAAATGGCTGCCAGTTCTTTAAAGTGTTCGATGATCATCAACTGGAGTATATTCTGCTGGCATATGGAGACAGCGAGGATGTGTATATGATTGGAAAGATTGCTGCTTTCCAGATTCAGAATCTTTTGGTTGCCTATAAGGAACGTTTTGATAAAGATAATTTTATCAAGAACCTGATTTTGGACAATCTGCTTTTGGTAGATATATACAATCGTGCCAAGAAACTTCATATTGAAACAGAAGTACGCCGTGTGGTATTCTTGGTGGAGACAAACCGTGAGAAAGATGGAAATGAGCTGGAGAAGATCCGGGGACTTTTTGGTGGAAAATCAAAGGATTTCGTCACAGCGGTAGATGAAAAAAACATTATTGTAGTCAAAGAACTTGCAGAAAATGAAACCTATGAGGATTTGAATAAGACAGCAGATGTAATCATCAGGCTGTTTAAATCTGATACCAATTGCAATATTCATATCGCATATGGTACCATTGTGAACGAATTGAAAGAGGTTTCGAGATCTTATAAAGAGGCGCGCATGGCACTGGATGTCGGAAAGATCTTCTTTGAGGGACAGGATGTGATTGCGTATTCTCAGCTGGGAATTGGCCGACTGATTTATCAGCTTCCAATTCCATTGTGCAAAATGTTTATCAAAGAAATCTTTGGTGGAAAATCACCAGATGATTTTGATGAGGAAATTCTGACGACGATCAACAAATTCTTTGAAAACAGTCTGAATGTGTCAGAGACGTCAAGACAACTGTACATTCATCGAAATACGCTGGTATATCGTCTGGACAAGCTGCAAAAAAGCACAGGTCTGGATCTGCGGGTTTTTGAAGATGCAATCACGTTTAAGATCGCACTCATGGTAGTCAAGTATATGAAGTATATGGAAACACTGGACTATTAGAGATTGAAGGAGAGATTATGATTACACTGGAACATGTCAGCAAGACATATGCGGCAGGAGTTCCTGCCTTAAATGACGTGAGTCTGGAAATAGAAGATGGTGAATTTGTATTTGTTGTAGGAGACAGCGGTTCGGGAAAGTCAACCCTGATTAAACTGTTGTTAAAAGAACTTGAGCCAACGGAAGGAAGCATTACCATTGCAGGGAAAAAGCTTGGGAAGATCCGCAGAAAGCAGATCCCGAAATTCCGGAGAAACATCGGAGTGGTATTTCAGGATTTCCGTCTGCTGAAAGACCGGACGATCTTTGAGAATGTAGCATTCGCACAGCAAGTTGTGGAAGTACCACACCGATATATTAAGCATCAGGTTGAGAATATGCTTGAGATGGTGGGGCTGAAAGACCGAATGAATGCTTTTCCGAATGAATTGTCAGGAGGAGAACAGCAGAGAGTGGCCATCGCAAGAGCTTTGGTAAACCACCCAGTATTATTACTGGCTGATGAGCCAACTGGGAATCTGGACCCTGTGACAGCCAAAGGGATCATGGAGCTTCTCTCAGAGATCAATAAGAGTGGGACAACAGTTTTAGTTGTTACGCACAACAAAGAGTTGGTCAATGAGATGGGAAAACGAGTGATCTTGATCGAAGATGGACATATAGAACAGGATGAGATAAGGGGGTCCTATGATATTTAGAAGATTTTTGTATGGAATCAAAGAGGGCACAAGGAATATTTTCAGGAATAAGATGTTTTCATTAGCATCACTGGGAACAATCATTGCTTGTGTCTTTTTGTTAGGAACATTTTTATCTGTAGCATTGAATGTAAGGTCAACAATGCAGCAGATGGAGCAGTCTGTAGGAATTTCTGTTTTTTTTGAACCGGGTATCTCTACAGAAAGAAAAGATCAGATTGGGGAAGAAATAAAGAAAAAAGAAGATATTGCCACGATGCGGTATGTATCTGCTGAAGAAGCATGGGAAAGCTATAAGAAGGATGTATTTCAAGGAAATGAAGAGCTTCTTGAAGGATTCGAAGGGAACAATCCGCTAAAAGAATCAGATTCCTATGAGATCACATTAAAAGAAGTAAAATCATACAAACAGGTAGTATCGCATTTAGAGACGATTGATGGTGTCAGGAAAGTCCGTTATTCTGAAGGAGCGGCGGAAGGAATGATGAAGATCAATACTATGGGAACGTATCTTGCTGGTGGGATCATTCTGATCTTAATGGCAGTTTCTATTTTCCTCGTGAGCAATACAGTGTCTATTGGAGTTGCAGTCAGAGAAGAGGAAATTTCAATTATGAAGCTGATCGGTGCGGCGAATGGATTTATTAAAGCACCATTTCAGGCAGAAGGAATGATCATAGGAATTTTGGGATCATTGATTCCAACAGCGATTATTTTTGCAGGATATGAAGGGATCATCAACTGGATGAATGATAAGTTTCATGTTGTTACAGTCTTTATGAAATTTGTACCAATCCAGCAGATTATGTTATACTTACTTCCGTTAGCATTGTTGGTAGGAATCGTGATCGGATTGCTTGGAAGTTCTATTACGATCCGCAAGTATTTAAAAGTCTAGGAAGGGGAACTCATGAAAAGAAGATATCAGGCGGGGATCATTATGATGTTAATATCAGCCATGATCGCTTCGAATTTGCCTATGACGACAGTGTTTGCTGCAGCCAAAAAACAACAGGTAAAGCAGGAAACAAAGAAATTAGAAGAACAAAGCCGCAAGATGCAGCAGGAGATCAAAGATCTTGATGAGAAAATGATAAAGAGCAATGATGCGTATGAGGTATGTCAAGAGAAGCTTATTTCTGTACAGAAACAGTTAAAGAAGACACAACAGGAATTAAAAGAGGCAAAGGCATCCAAAGAAGATCAGTCAAGGATCATGAGTAAGCGCATTAAGTTTCTATATGAAAATGGAAATATGGCATATATGGAAGTCATTTTTGAAGCAAATAATTTTCAGGAGTTCTTAAAAAGAGCTGATTATGTTTCAAAGATCTCCAAATATGACAGTAACATGTTTCTGCAATTACAGACAACGGAAGATAAGATCCGAATGGCAACAAAGAGTCTGAAACAGGATTATCAAAATACAAAGACTTTGACTGCTAAGGCAAAGACAGAAAAAGAAAAACTGGATCAGGCAGCTGTGAAGAAGAAATCTAAGTTAGTTGCTTACCAGAAACAGTTAGCATCTGATAAAGAGTTACTGGCATGGTTTGAGGCAGAGGAAAAACGACAAGAAGAGATGGATCTTGCATCGGTGAAAGACGGTAATGCAGACAATACGACATCGAAAGCACAGTCAGAAAAGAATATGACAGGAAGTACGGCATCAAAGAATACAACATCAAAGGCTACGACCGAAAGCAAGAAAGAAACTACAACGACAACGTCTCCATCAACAACAGTTTCGTCAGGAAATCTTAGCTGGCCGGTACCATCTTGTCATAGTATTTCATCAGGGTATGGCTACCGAATTCATCCAGTTACAGGAGTCAGAAAACTGCATGCTGGAATTGATATTCCATGTTCAACTGGAACAACGATCGTAGCAGCAGCTTCTGGTACAGTAGTGGATGCTGGATACAATGCATACAATGGCAATTACTTAAAGATCAGCCATGGAAATGGACTGGAAACGATGTATCTGCATTGCTCCAAACTTCTAGTATCCTCAGGGGCAAGAGTGTCAGGAGGACAGACGATCGCAAAATCCGGAGCAACTGGTATGGTATCTGGTGCACATCTGCATTTTGTTGTGAAAAAGAATGGAAATTATGTAAATCCTCAAAATTACTTATAACGTCATTACATAAATAGAAAGGAACTAATTTCATGAAGAAGTTTTCAAAAATACTCGTAGGACTACTTGTTGTCGTATGTATTGTGGAAGGATTTTTTCTTTATCGTGCCTATGCGATCCCAAGTACGACCTTACAGACAGCAAGAAAGATCAATCGGATAGAACAGATCATTGATAAATATTATAAAGGTTCTGTTAAGAAGAGTGAGTTGGAAGATTGTACCTACAAAGGTTTAGTTGCAGGACTGGGAGATGTCTATTCCACGTATTATTCAGAGGATGATTTTAAGGAATTAGAACAATCTACAAGTGGTGTTTATTATGGAGTTGGAATATACCTTACACAGGATATAAAGACAGGGATCATAACAGTTGTGAAACCAGTGAAAGGAAGCCCGGCAGACGGAAGTGGACTGAAAAAAGGGGATATTTTAACAAAAGTAGGAAACTATAAATTAAAAACATCGGATGTACTAGATGATATTGTTAAGAAGATCAAAGGTGCAGAAGGAACGAAAGTTAAATTAACATTTACAAGAAATCAGACATCAAAGACTTATACATTCACAAGACAATCGATTGAGAATCCAACAGTTGAAACAAAGATGTTACAAGATAAAGTCGGATATCTTCAGATCACCGAATTTGATGAAGTAACAGTCAGCCAGTTTCGAAGTGGACTGAAAAGTCTTAAGAAACAAGGTGCAAAGAAATTGATCATAGATCTTAGGGATAATCCTGGCGGTTTACTGACAAGTGTAGTGGATATTGCAGGACAGATTCTTCCAAAAGGAACGATTGTTTATACTGAAGATAAGAATGGTAATAAGAAATATTACAAAGACACAAAGAATGAACAGCTTGATATGCCACTATGCGTGTTAGTTAATGGTAACAGCGCGAGTGCAGCAGAGATCCTTTCTGGTGCGATCAAAGATGATAAAGCCGGAACGCTGGTTGGAGAGACAACATTTGGAAAAGGAATCGTACAGAATACTTATCAGCTGTCGGACGGAAGCGTGGTGAAGCTGACGGTGTCCCATTATTATACGCCGAAGGGAAATGGATCTTATGTGAAACTGACTTATTCATCTTATTACACACCAGCAGGACATAACATTCATAAAAAAGGAATCAAGCCAGATGTCGAAGTAAAAGATAACACGAAGACAAAAGCTGACGAACAATTAAACAAAGTGATTTCTATCTTACAGAAGAAATAAGAATTGTAAAGATAGATATAAAAAAGAAAGTATAGAACATATTACCAAAAGTTCTATGCTTTTTTGTGCAAATTTACGGATTATGTATTAATGGTTGACAAAGCAGAAGTAGTAATCTATAATCGTTCTAAAAAGAACGATAAAGGAGACAGAGATGCATTTTTGGGATAAGCATAAAACGATCACAAGTTATTATGAATTGCTTTCTGGTGAGGTATGTGACCAATATGGGTTAACACAGATGGAATATGATATACTTATGTTCCTGCATGATAATCCTCAGTATAATACCGCTGCAGAAATAGTAAAGATCAGAAAATCAACAAAATCCCATGTTTCAACTTCGTTAAAGAAATTGGAAAATAAAGGACTTGTTGAAAGAATACAAAGTAAAGACAATAAAAAGCATATTGAAATTATTTTGTTAGATAAGGCAGAACTGATCATAGAAGCAGGACTCAACGCACAAAAACAATTTGCAAAAAATGTTTTAAGTGGATTAACAGAAGAAGAAAAGCAGGTTTGTATCAATATATTTGACAAGATCTGTAATAATGCAGAAGAACATTTAAGAAACTATAAGGAAAATGCAAATGAAAAATAATTACAAACCACAGGTTCCAGATGTGATGGAAGCAATATTCGATGTAGTGTATTTGGTTTTTGATCTGATTGCTGCCATTTTATTTTTTGTATTTTCAAAAGGAAATATGTTATTTGTTCTTTATGGAATATTAACATTGACACTTTGTGGAGGAGATGCTTTTCATCTAGTGCCAAGAATTATAAGAGCAGCATATGGAAGTAACGATAAAATAAAGCGTCAGTTGGGAATTGGATTACAAGTGTCGTCTATTACAATGACAATATTTTATATTATTTTAATGTATATCTGGAAATTTACATTTCCAAGGTTTACAATACCAGTAATAATTGAGGTTATAATATGGATATCAGCAATTGTTAGAATTGTAGTATGTTTGTTCCCACAGAATAATTGGTGTACAGATGAAGGAAATATGAGATTATCTATTATCAGAAATGCAGTCTTTGCGATTACTGGTATAGGGGTGATCATCTTGTATTTGATTTCAGGAAATACCTATGGATATCATATGACAAGGATGGCTGCGGCTATTATTATTTCATTTGGCTGTTATCTTCCAGTAACGTTATTCAGTAAAACAAAACCAAAAGTAGGACTATTAATGATTCCGAAGACCTGTGCATATATGTGGATCATTGCAATGGGACTTCATCTTCTGTTTTAGGACAGCAAGCATTAAGTAACCGCCTGACTATGGATCAGACATTGGATGTCCGCAGCGTATTTTGGTACGTCTGCGGACATCTTTTTTTGAGATGAATTGCAATTTCTTTTGTAAAATTGTAGAATGAAGGGGCTTATGAAAAAGAGTCATGAAAGAGAGAATCGGGAAATG